>ERZ764778.472-NODE-472-length-48607-cov-16.359717_pt1 | contig 48607 bp, 52 predicted proteins | sample MGYA00374951_ERZ764778 | MGnify/ENA primary metagenome ERZ764778 (study PRJEB28918, sample SAMN05720193) | bioreactor metagenome | isolation source: Anaerobic biogas reactor | place: USA:Washington, USA | collected 2015-08-08 ...
TCCAAGGCAGGGGCCAACTCGATTCGACGCTCGTGTTCTACATGGGGGACAACGGCTTCTGCTTCGGCGAGCACGGCCTGATCGACAAGCGGCACATGTACGAACCGTCGATGCGCGTGCCGTTTCTGGCGCACTGTCCCGAACTGATCCGGCCCGGCACGAGGGTCACGCCGCTCGTGCAGAACATCGACGTGGCGCCGACGGTGCTGGCGGCGGCGGGCGTCCGCGCGCCGGACCACATGGACGGGCGGTCGTTCCTGCCGCTGCTGGAAGGCAAAGAGACGCCGTGGCGGGACGCGGTGTTTTACGAGTACTACTGGGAGGCGGCGTTCCCCCAGACGCCGACCACTTTCGGCGTGCGCACCGACCGCTACAAGTTCATCCACTACCACGGCATCTGGGACACCGATGAGTTGTACGACCTGAAGAACGATCCGGACGAGATGCACAACCTCATCGACCAGCCCGATCAGCAGGTGCGGATCGAGGAATTGCGCGAGCGGCTGTATGCATGGCTCGAACAGACCGACGGCATGCAGATCCCACTGCGGCGGGAAGGAGACTTCAAAGGCAACCTGCGCGGGCCCAAGAGAGTCAAGGAATACAAGTACCACGACTGACCTGCCGGCAACCTTCCCGGGTCACAAACGCCATTGACGTCCGATCCGCAGGGCGAGGCATGCCTCGCCCCTACCTGCGTTTCCCTGGAATAGGGACTGGCCTCGGTCCCGACGAAACTGGTAGAATAGGTCGATAGACATGCGGCCGACGAATGGCGCCAAGCATGGGGCGCGCGGTCACACGCCGTTTCCTGCGCGCTCGGTTTGGATCGGATTGGAATTCGATGACGCCGGCCGCCCCTGCCTCGTTTGGAAAGGTCGTCGAATGCGCTTTCCTCAAGGCGGCAAGCTGTGGGTCATGCTTCTGGCCTGCCTGGTTGCACTGGCGCTGGTCACCCCGCTCTGGGGGCAGGCCACTGAAGAGGACGAGGTGCAAACGGATCTCGAACGACGCGGGTTTGATCAGTTCGACCGCATTCACGAGACGCTGCATCGGTGGGGGAAGATCTTCGTCTGGGTGGCGGCGGGTCTGCTGGTGATCGTTGCGATCAAGATCATCGATCCGCTTCGATTCTACTACGGCTCGCAGGACCGACTGCTCAAGCGGGCGGTTCGCGGCGTGGACGAGCTGCTCAAGAGAATTCAGGAAGAGACTGCGTCGGCCGAGCCGGAGCCGCAGGAGGAAGCCCTCGAAGGCGGTCTGTTGGCCGGTATGACCGAGGTGGCCCAGTTCAGTCACGCCGAGCAGGTTCCTTCCTACGTTCTGACGGTCAACGATCTGATGCTCGACAACGTGCGGGTGGCCCTCGGCCGGTTGCGCGGATTCCACGAGGGTCATGCCCAACGATACAAGGACTACATGTTCACGGTTCTCAAGGGCATCAAGACGATGACGGAAGACAGCATCAGCGCCGGGGTCCCTTCCAGTCTGGCGGTCGATGCCCGCGAGTACTTTCAGGATGAGAAGCGATACAAAGCATGGAAGAAGCTGCTGAGCGGTCTACACGAACGAGGCGAGAACCAGGAGACGATCGACGGCTTCCTGTTGTTCATGCGGGACCTGAAGGAAGGGCGACGGCCGGTGGCGCCGACGTCGTCCGTGCAGGAGGATTCGACCGTGGCGGAGGACGGGCTGCGATCGGACGTCGTCGAGGTTCTGAACGAGGAGACCCTGCCGGCCGTTCAGAAGGCCGCCGCAAGGGAGGCGGTCAATCTGGTGGCGATGGCTCAGGGCGCCAAGCTGCCGAACCAGGGATGCTCCTGGCAGTTCGAGCTGGTGCGGCGGCAGCAGCAGTTGCATTCCAGGGAGGAGGCTCAGAGAATGCTGGTTGTCTTTCTCCGTGCCGAGAGAAAGGCGCTGCCACAAATCACCGGGACTCGGATGCTGCCCTGTCGAACACTGGAGCACCTTTGGCACATGCTCGGTGTGGCCGACCTGGCCGAATTGAGTCGGCGGGTCGAGGCCCGGCTGGTCAATATCCAGGAGGCCATCGTCATCGAGAAGGCGTTTCTCCAGACCTTTGCCAAGAGGCCATCGCTCGAACACGTCTACGGTCGGGACGCCGAGGCGGCGCTGATGATGGACCTTCACATTCCGCAACTGCGGCATGAGACCCTGACGTTGCTGCGTCGGCTGCACGAGATGGAGCCGGATCGCCTGGCCCGGGCGACGCAGTCGCTGAATGACGAGGAAACGCCACAGCACAATGAGGTCCTGCGGCTGATCGAACACTACGTCCATCGCCGGCGCGAGCCGCCGGAGGTAGCGACGCCGCCGTGAGCACCGATCGATGACGGCCTGAAAACTTGAGCCTTTTTCGACGTTTTGGGATTTATTTCGTTGACAGTCTGTCGCTTCCTCATGTAGAGTGCACGCTCAGTCAAGGTGTATACTTTCCCCCTCGAAGTCTGCTCCTTACGAAAAAACAGAGGGAACGTGCGTTGTGGGTCCCTCCGGACCCAAGGAGAACATTGTGGCAAAAGGTACAGTGAAATGGTTCAACGATCAAAAGGGCTTCGGATTCATCGTTCCTGACGACGGCAGCGAGGATCTGTTCGTCCATCACTCCAACATCAACGGCGCCGGCTTCAAGACGCTGGCCGAAGGTCAGTCGGTGGAGTATGTTGCCGCCCAGGGTCGCAAGGGCCCCGAGGCGCAGAGTGTCACTCCCTGCTGATCGCCGGTGACGGACACATAGTCTGACTCAAGGCCCCGGTCACATGATCGGGGCCTTTTTACTACACCGGGTCCAGGAGCTCTTCCCGGACCGGTGTCATGCAGTGCGAGCCTGCTCCGTGTTGGGGGGCAATGGACATGGCCTGATCGCCTGGAGTTCGCCGCATTACGGGGCGATGTCGGTCGGCTGTTCGGGCAACGTGGAGGCGGGCGAGGGTCTTCGTGCGCGGCAATCCGGATTTCCCTGAGGCACGGGCCGACGGTCTAACGTTGGGTTGAGACTCTGACCGTTGCGACCCCCTCGGGGAAGTGGCTCTCATAGAACGTCTGCATGGGCCCATCGTACATCGCGATGCGGACCGTTCCCCAGGTGGCCTGATCGCCAGTGGCATAGTAGATGTAGGTTCGCCCTTCGTATTCGAACAGGTCGATATCGGAGTTGTTGATTCCTTCACCGGCTCGGGCCTCCATGATGGGATTGAACGGCGAGAGGTCCCAGTCGATCAGGTCTGTCGATCGGGCCATGAAGGGGACCCACCCGTTGTGGCCCGGGACGGCCGCGTGAAGGTAGATCACATAGTAGTAGGGCGAGAAGTACCGCAGGACGGGGCAGGCGGAATACTCGTTGTTTACCCCGGTGAAGATCAGGCCCGGGACCTTATCCCACGAATCCAGATCCTGCGAACGGGCGAACTTGAAGCAGAACGCCACCGGCTGGTTGGACTCATAGGCCATCACGTAGCCCTTCTCGCCCCGCGTCACGGAGCAGTTGAACAGGTGCTCGTCGCCTTCGAGTGGGATCGCGAGCTTGCGGTCCCAATGTTGCATGTCGGTGGTGGTGAACTGGTAGATGCTCTTGAACCAGTCGTCGTTGGTCCCCTGGCTGGCGAAGATGCGGAGGATGTCACCGTCGACCAAGGCCGAGACAAAGGAATGTCCCGCGCCGAAGCGGGCCACTTGTGCGCCGGTGTTGAGGTCCTGGATGTAGAGGTGCATGTTCTCTTCGCTGGCGTAGTCGCCGACCCGGTCTTTGGCGTCGTTGCGATGGTTCAGCGCGAGGTAGGGCGTGCCCTTGTAGAGGAAGGGGGTATTTTCCATCGCCGTGCCGAAGTTCGTGGGAATCTTCACGAGGGTGGGATGTCGGGGCCTGTCGCCCGCCGGATCCAGGTGGTCGGGGATCAGATCGCCGAAGACCTCGACCGGCCAGTAGCGCAGTCGCTCCATGCCTTCGGGGACGGATTGTCGATACTGCACGTAGGCGCTGACCTTGCCTTTGACGGTGTAGGAGATGTTGCCGTTGAGCTTGCGTCCCTGGGCTTCGGTCGCGCCGAAGACCTGATATCCCATGAGCGTGCAGTCTTCGAAGTCGATATGGAGTTGTTCGGCCTTCTTGCAGCCACAGCAGACGACGCCGGTCGAAGGGGCGCCGTGCGGCTGCGAAAAGTTCAACACGATCAGTTTGCAGTTCTTGAATCGGACCCGCGTGTAGAGTTCATCGACGCCCGGATAGCCTGCCTGCAATGCGTTGTCGGGACCGACAAGAGTGCAGTTCTCGAACGTCGCATGGGGGACATCCGGCATCGAGCTGTCTTCCCCGCGAACGTAGACGGCGCCCGCGTCGCCCCACCAGTCGAGGTTGGCGAAGTAGCTGTTGCGGAACACGACGGGTTCATCGGCGCGGGGCTTGTGCGCCATGACGGCAGCGCCGGCGAAGCGGCCGATCCCCACGCAGCGGTCCACGACGATGGAGAACTCCGAGCCCTTCGCATTGGTGATGTCCACTCCCATGCCGCCTTCCGAGCCGGTGACATAGAGGCTGCGAAAGACCCAGCGGTCCCAGATGATGCCGGAGAACTCGGGCGCGCACTTCCACGGTCCCCACCAGTCCACGCTTTTGAGTCCCCACTCTGCGGCGGGATCGCCCTGCTCCAGGGTCATCCAGGTGGGATTACCGGTCGGGGCCTTCGGATTGGTGCGAACCACCGCCGCCGGAGCGCCCGAATCGATGACGATGCGACCGGTCCGTCCGGAGCCATACGCGCCTTCCGTGTCTCCGATCAGCAGGTTGTAGGAGCCTTGGGCCCCCTTGAAGGACGGATAGAGGTTGGCCTCCGCGTACGTGCCGGGTGCGACGACGACGCGATGGCCGCCCTTGTCGTCGGAGACCGCCAGAAGGCCCGCCTGGATTGTGTGAAATGCGGTAGCCCAGGTACGGCCGTCCGAGTTGTCGCCGTGCGACGAGACGTAGATCGTCGTGCCCCGGCGGCCGGTGTAGTCCGAGGCGCCCGGATCGAAAGGCTCGGCCCACGCGACGCCAATGCACGTCAGTGCGAGAAGGCAGCTCCACAACGACATCGATTTCGACATGGCCTTGCACTCCCGTTGTCCGATCCTGAATCGCTCGACCTTCCCATCGGTCCCGGGACGCGCCGCGTCAGCGGGCTTCGACCGACTGGCGCAGTTCGCGACAGGACTGGAAGAACTCGCCGGGCGACATCTCCCGCAGGAAGACCATGCCGCGCGCCGCGCGGATCATCGCGCTGGAGTGGTTATGGAACCACTCGCGTCCCAGGCAGGTCTTGATCCTGCGGTATTGCTCGACCTGGACGCGCTGGGCCAGCAGCGAGAACGGCCCGTCGTATTCATAGCTCGGAAACGACGCATCCTTCTGTGTGATGAAGGCGTTCATGAAGGCGTCGTGCGTCGTGGCGAACATGGCCAGCGAGATCGGGACGAAGACGTTGGCTTCCGACGGATCGAAGCGGAACCAGACGTTGCGATAGCCCCAGATCTTCAGATCGGGCTTGGCGTGTTTCTTCAGATAGATCCGGATCGCCTCGGCCAGCGCCTGCATGACCTTGTAGTGCGTGTCCGGGCCGCTGGCCTCCGGGTCAAACGCGACCGTGATGATGTCGGGGTCGATGCGTTCCAACTCCGCGACGATCGGCGGGACGTCATGGTCCATTGACGGGTCTTTGGTGAAGACGTCACCGGTGTAGAAGCTCAGACGCAGATGGTGGACGTTCTCGCACTGCCAGCCGTAGTAGCCCCAAAGGCACTCGGCCTCCCACTCGCGGCACATGCCCTTGAGCTTCTGGATGGGCTCGGGGTCCTTCTTTCCCGGATAGGTGGTGGCGAAGTACTCTTCGATCTGACCGACGTACCGATCGATGTCGTTGAGGAAGTCGCCGTCGAACAGCGTGATCAGGTTGCGCAGCATCCGGCGGGCATTGCCTTCCGCTTTTTCGTGATCGTCCCGGCGGGCGACGCCGTCGAGGTACTGCCACACGTCGCGGTTGCGGTCGATCATATTGTTCTGAGCGAAGTAGCCCTGCTCGATCAGCTCGGCGAACGTGCCGGCATCCAGGAATTGCCGGAGGTTGGCGATCTGGGCCCGCATGAACTCGTTGGTCACGGCGGTGAAGCCGCTGGTCAGCGTCATGAAATGGTGCTGGTTGGTCACGCGGCGAAAATGGCGAACGACCTGCGCGAAATAGCCGAGCATAATGTCGTCATGGTGCGGCTCGGTGTGCAGGAAGCACTTCTCTTTGTAGATGCTGACCCCCGCCTCGATCTTGCCGATCAGGCGGTCGTGGATGGTTTGCGCCAGTTCCCCCAGCGTCTCGCCGCGGCGTTGCAGGACCAGAGCGGCAAGGGAGTGGGTCCGGGCGTCGTCTTCGGTCAGGTCGAGCAGTCGCTTGTTGCATTGCACCGCCAGCTCGACGAGGATCTTCTCGACGTCGTCATCGCTGATCGTCTCGGATTGACCGAGGGAGACGATCCGCCGTTCGGTCAGACCGGCCGCCGCCCCGCGCGTGATGTAGAATCGCGCGTTGGGCAGTTGCTGGAGGCAGCTTGCGGGAATGTTGATATGGTTCGGGGCCTGAATGGCCTCGGCCGCCAGGGCCGCCTTGGCCTGTCCGGCGGCGATGACGATTGCCGTGCAGTCGGGATTTCGCGTGATGGTCCGCAGGCCGATCGTGATGACCAGGCATTGGCGGGCGATCTCGATCCCGCCCAGGTCGGTGGCGGCGGCGGCCTGCGTCTCGTAGTTGGTCGTACACAGACGTGTCGTCGAATTGTGGTCGGAGCCTTTGATATTGAATCCGATGTGGCCGTCCGGCCCGATGCCGCCGAGGAAGAAGCCGATCCCGCCGAGCTTGCGGATGCGGCGTTCGTATTCCATGCACCACTGATCGACGTCTTCCAGCAGCGTCTTCTGCCGGTGTTCCAGGTTGGTCCGAGCCAGGCGGTACCGCAGCGTCAGGTCCACGTGCTTGTCGGGCCAGACGCTGGCGAGCGTCTCGTCCGGACGCAGGCCGATGGCGGCCGAGTCGATCAGCAGGGCCTTGGCCGGATCGAGACCGAACCCCTCGATATAGAACTTCTTCACGTAGTGATAGAAGCTGTTGTGCTGGGCCGAATCCAGCGGATAGAAGTCGTCGATCTGCACGAAGTGCAGGCTCGCCATGTCGGGCTTCGTGCCCGGATCGACAGCCGCCCCTTCGAGGATCTTGCGCGTCTCGGGCTTGTCCCAGTCCGTCAGCAGCCGCTGGACCCAGCGGATGAAGTGCTCGGGCGTCTTGCCCGTGGGCAGACTGATGACCCCGCCCTGGTGGTTTTGCACCCACTCGATGAATCGCATCGCCGCCAGCTTGCCCAGCGAGGGGAAGTTCTCGACCACGATCGTGGGGATCTTTTCCGTCGGATGGTACAGTACGTCGAAGGAGGAGGCCCGGACGGCAGCCTCTTCCACCGGTGTCAACACTACAGATTTGTCTTCTTGCATGGGTCTCAGTTGGTCAGGCCTGCGATGGCCGCTCCGATCAGCGTGGCGTTCTCGACGCTGACGATTTCATAGTAGATGTTCTTTTGGTCCACGAGATATTGCTTGAGGTAGTATTCCACCTTCGGGCGCAGGCCCTTGAGGTGGTAGAACGTCGTGCCCTCGGCGACGATGCAGACGGGCCGGCAGGGGTTCTGTCCCTTGCCCGACTTGATCGCGGCTGACGAGAGATTGGCGGCGGTCAGCTTGGCTGCCCGCTCGATGAGTGCATCGACCAGGTAGTACACCGCCGAGACGTCCGGTCCGGCGCCGGCCAGCGCTCTGCCCAGCACGTTGTCGGCGCTCTCCGGGCGACTGAGAAACTCGCTGACGTCCTTGGTCGTCACTTCCTTGATCGCCAGCAGCCTGCCGGCGGCAGCCTTGCCGAACAGGCCTTCCTCGGCCCCCTGGCGGATCGTCGCAAAGCACAGCGGTCCGAGATAGGCGCCTGAGATCATCTTCTCGAAGGTGTTGATCCCCGGGTTGGCGCTGGCGGCGTTGAACTGCTCGTCGATGCCGCCGCGAGGGGCCTTGCCGAACCCGCCCGACTCGACGTTGACGATCTGGCTCCTGGCGGCGTTCAGGCCCTTGGCCTTGGTGATGTTGGCATTGTGCTCGACATAGGCAGTGTTGGTTCCCGTGCCGAGGATGAACCCGATGTAGCTGTCGTAGTTGCGGCCGTCGGAGGTGCCCCGACCGGCCAGCAGCGTGGCAACCGTGTCGTTGAGCAGCACCATCTGCTTGGCGTCCGAACTGGTGGACTCGACGATGGCGGCGTTGAGCCCTTCGCCGATCATCTTGCCGACCACCTCGGGGGCCTTGATCTCCTTGGAGAAATACAGGACGCGTCCGTCCTTGTTGGGTGACATCTCGATCGGGTAAGAGAAGCAGAACCCCACGCACTCGCTCTTGTCGATGATGTCGGCGACGTAGCCGGCCATGGTGCCGAAGAAGTGCTCCCGGCTGACTTCTTTTTTGATGCCCGGCATGGGGAAGACCCGAAAATCGGCGATTTCGGGATCGCCTTGCTCCTTGAAGCAGACCGTCGCGACGCGGAAGTTGGTCCCGCCGGCGTCCATGACGATTACCGGCTTGTTCCGGGGCAGCTCCTGCTCGGTCTCGATATAGGTCGGCAGCATGGCCAGCGAGCTTTCAGGGCCGGCGAGGCCCTTGGCCATCTCGTCCAGGAACGAATCGCAGGTCTTCTCGATGCTGATATCGGCGTGGAACATGCCGTGCTTCTGGAGAAACGATTCGATCTTGCCTTTGATCTCATCCACCGGCCGGTCTCCTTCTGTTTTGGTTTGCTCCATTGGTCTGGTCAGTCGGAATATCCATTCGGGTGCTCGCTGTGCCACTGCCAGGCGGTCGCCACCATCGTCTCCAGCTCCGCCTTCTGACAGGTCCAGCCCAGCTCTCGTCTGGCCTTGCTCGCGTCGCTGGTCAACACCGCCGGGTCGCCCGGTCGGCGGTTGGTCTCGACGATCTTGAAGTCCCTGCCCGAGACCTGCCGGACCGTCTCGATCACTTCGCGAACCGAGTAGCCCTGGCCGTTGCCCAGGTTATAGACCTGTTCGGGCCGTTCGTCCAGCTTGCCCAGCGCCAGCAGATGGGCCCGGCAGAGGTCATCGACGTGGATGTAGTCGCGGATGCAGGTCCCATCGGGGGTGTCGTAGTCGGTTCCGTAGATTTTGATGTCGGCTCGCTTGCCCATTGCGGCCTGGATGGTCAGAGGGATCAGGTGTGATTCGGGCCGGTGGTCCTCCCCGCACAGGCCGTTGTTGCCGGCCCCGCAGGCGTTGAAATACCTCAAAGCCGCATACTGCAGCCGGCCCGCTTCGCTCTGGTAATGGCACATCCTTTCGACGGCCCACTTGCTCTCCCCATAGGGGTTGATCGGGGCCTTGGGCATCTCCTCGGTGATCGGCGTGGTCTCGGGCATGCCGTAGACCGCCGCGGTGCTGCTGAACACGAACCGTCCTACTCCTGCCGCTTCCATCGCTGAGAGCAGGTTCTGCGTGTTCGAGGTGTTGTTTCGATAGTACTTCAGCGGTTCCTGGACCGATTCGCCGACTTCGATCCAGGCGGCGAAGTGCATCACAGCGTCAATCCCCCGGCCGCGGAGCGTCTGGAGAAGCAGATCGTAGTCGGCCAGATCGCCGGCGATGATCTCCACGTTGCGGACGGCCGCCCGGTGTCCCTTGCTGAAGTTGTCGAATACTACCGGCTCATGGCCCTCGGCGGCCAGAAGAGCAGTCATGTTGCTGCCGATATATCCGGCGCCGCCGCAAACAAGGATCCTCATGTCGTTTGGTCTTTCCTGGACTGCTCGATGTTTCGTGCGATTCTTCTCAATATTTCGGCGGCCAACTTTGGGTCTTCGCCCAGCTCGATCCAGTGCATCGCCTCTCTCTGTGAAGGATGCAGGTCGATCCGTTGCGTCGTCGGCCTGCTGTGCGAGTGGATTCGATAAGCCTGCGAAACGCTCGCCACCTCGTTTTCGGGCAGACTCAGCCTCTGTACACGCGTAATGCATTGCACGTGGACCTGGCCGTCTGCCTCGAACACGTCAACCCGAACCGACCTGCGCAGCGTCTGGAGGTTGGCCTCCAGGGTGCTGGCGGCGCCGACGTTGTCCGATCGCCAGAACTCGAAGAACTGGCCGCCGGTTAGCGGCAGCGTCCGAACGACGCCGGCTTGCGCGTCGGCCTTCTCCACGACGAACTGCATCCGCCGCAAAGTGGTTTCGATTGCGTCGATTGCCTGGTCCGATGTAACATTTGGTATTGTAATGGCTTGCGTATCTTCCGAGCGGAGATGTTGGCCGGCGCAACCGGCGGCGAGCACGGCACCAAACAGCGCCAAGAAGAGACTGAGTTTCGCGGGTCTGGTCATTGGAATCCTTACACCCAGGCTGTAAGCAAACGGCGATTATACGACTGGGCTCGGCCGGGCTCAAGCGCGATCGGCCGACAACCGTGAGAATCTCCGGCCCGTCGCATCACGGCCGCGCGATTCACCGGCGACTCGGCGAATCGCACGATTCCGCTTGCTTTGCGTGCCACGATGCTAAAGCCGGGGTTCTTCCTACGCCGATATGGCTGATGAAACCCGGCCTGACAATGGGAGTGTGTCGTTACGATGTCGTCGATCCAAAGGCAATCGATTACCGCAGAACTCCGTTCGCTGCCCCTGGGGCGGACGGTCATCGAATTCCTCGACTACCTCGTCGTCGAGGCGGGTCTTTCGGAGAACACCATTCTCGCATACGGCCGCGACCTCAGGGGGTTCCTGCGGTATTGCCAGACGCGCGGGATCGAAAAGGTCGCAGACCTCAAGCCTATCGTTGTGCAGGGGTATATCCACGAGCAGGCTCGCGGCCCCAAGGGCGAGAACACGATGAAGCGCGCCCTGGTTGCGATTCGCATGCTGCTGCGGTTTGGCAAGCTGACCGGCCTGATCGACGACGACGGGGCCGACGTGCTTGAAACACCGAAGACATGGTATAGATTGCCGGTGGTCTGCAACAAGCAGCAGGTGGCCAAGCTGTTGGGGGCCCCCATCTCTGGCGAGCCGTTCTACCTTCGCGACCGGGCGATGCTCGAGCTTCTGTACGCCACCGGCGTCCGGGCAAGCGAACTGGCGGGTCTGAAGATTCCCGATCTGAACTTTGACGTTGGATATGTGCGATGTCTGGGAAAAGGAAACAAGGAGCGAGTGATTCCCGTCGGTAAGAGCGCCGTTGCCGCGACGCGGGAGTATCTTGCGCACCTGCGACCGAGATTGGCCAGGCCCGGCAGTGGCGTGCACCTGCTGCTCTCGCGAACAGGAAGGCCACTGACGCGTATTGAAATATGGAGACTGGTCAAGAAGTATGCGATTCGAGCAGGGATGCCGCGCAATCTGACGGTCCACACGCTGCGCCATTGCTTTGCGACACATCTGCTCAGTGGCGGGGCAGATCTACGGAGTGTACAGGAGATGCTGGGCCACGTGGACGTGGCAACGACCCAGATCTACACGCATGTGGACCATGAGCGATTGCGGCAGATTCACAGGCAGTTTCACCCAAGGCCATGAGCGTTGGTGCAAGGGCGCGACTCCGGTCGGCGTGACGAGCGAGATTGTGCTCTCGTGTCGGAAAATGGCGAGATTCGCGTTTTATGGAGTTGACTTCGGTCGATTATCAGGGCTATTATAGCGGATGATAGAATAGGCAAGCATCTTCTTAAGGTTTCTCCAATGAACGCTCGGCGGTGCGGCACGCTTTTGCTACTCCTGGCGATCGGATCCTTCCAATGCCTCTGGGCTCAGGAAGCCGCACCGGTGCCGCCGCAGGAGGCCGGGCAGGCGGAAATCGACAAGCAGGTCAAGCTCAACAAGAGCATTCTTCTCGAAGGCAAGGACGAACGGACGCGGATGGACGCCGCGACCTTGCTGCTGCTCAGCGAGAGCCGCGAGGCGCGCAGGGAGGTGCTTGATGCTCTTCGCGATCCGAACAACCCCGCCGCCCGCGTGGCTGTCTGCCGGGCCATTGTCGCTGCACGCGACAACAGACGCCAGATTGCCGCCAGGGAGGAGTTCGTCGAGCCTCTGATGGCCCTTCTCAGTACTGAAAACGATCCTGGACGAGCCGAGTTGGCCGCGCAGGCCCTGTTGCTATTCAGCTATGAGAGCATCCAGAGGCGGCTTGAGACGCTGATCTCCGATGCCAACACGCCCGAAACAGCACGCCTGAACGCGGTCAGGGCCCTGAAGTACCAGCCTGATGAGAGGGCCGTCTTCAAGTTGATCGGCCTGGTGGAAAGCCCGGTGCCGGGGGTGGCCGAGCAATCGAGAACAGCGCTGGCTGTTCTGGGCCTGGCCGTTCCAGACGACCCGAACGGAATCGCTGCCCTCGCCGAGGCCCTTCATCGTCGGGGCCCGGAGGCGTTTCTGGACAACCCGGAGATCATGCGAAACTGGCTTATCAGCAGAGAAAACCGGGTTCGCGAGCTGACCGCATCGGTCGCTTCGTGGGAGCAGCGCTACATGGGGGTCCTCGGGCGGCTCTACGATGTGCAGCCCGACGAGAAGACGCGGAGCGACTTTCTCGCCCAGCAGTTGAACTCGGTTGAGCCCGGAGTCAAACTGTGGGCACTGGGGAAAGTGGATGAAATGCGCAGGGGCACCGGCAAGAGCCGGCTTTCCGAGCAGGTCGAGAGCGTTCTGCTGGGATTGGTTTCGCACCGTGACAAGCGGGTTCGCCTGAGGACAGCAAATCTGCTGTCGCTGATGTGGGAGTTGAACTCGACGACGCAGCTTCTGGATCAACTGCAGATCGAAGAGGATCCGGAAGTTAGACACGGCCTGTTCGTTGCCCTTGGCAACGTCTGCTATTATGCCTCGCTTCCCACCTCGGGCGTCAAGGTTCCCGATGAGGTCAGGAGGCGGACTCTGGATCTGGCCGTCAGGTTCCTTAACATGCCCGACGCGGATAAGACGCGGAGCGGCGCCGACGTTCTGTGGAGACTGCTGGAACAGGACGGGCTCGAACCTTCGGAGATTGACGGATACCTGAAGGCGCTGGCGAACCGGTACGGGCGGGTGGCTCCGGAGGCCAATCATGGCCTGCGGGCTGAGTTGCTTGGCGCGATGGCGCGTTTGTGCGCCGAGCGGAGCAAGTGCAGGGTGCAGGCGGCCAAGCTGTTCGGTCCGGTGTTCGAGCCGGCGTTGGGCGACGGTCTGGAGGCCGTGCGGCAGGCGGCATTGGACGGACTGGCAAATATCGACAAGGCCGTGGCGATGCGAAGGGCTCGGTCGGGCCTGTTGGATGACTCGGCTGCAGCGATTCGTCTGAAGGTGATCGACCTGGCCGGCGAGGTGGGGGGGCAGGAAGACCTGGACTGGCTGTCGAAGAGGCTTACGACGGAAGGGGAGGGAGAACCCGCCTGGCAGGCCGTTCTCAAGATTCTCCGGCGTTCCGGTGCGGACGTTGTGGGCCAGTGGGCAGGGGCGGCGGAGGCGGACCCGGCCAAGTGGTCCGTCGAGCGCAGGGGCTCTCTGCTGGTACTGCTCGAACAGAAGGCGCAGGGTGAAAACAAGCCTGAGAAGGTGCGCGAAGTCCGGATGAAGCTCTTCGGTCTGTATGCGGCCTCGGGGGATACCGCTCGAGCCCTTGAGTATGCCAATGCCCTTTGGGAGACGGCGAAGGACGGTCCGGAGCGATCAGCCCTGACGGCCGAACTGCTTGACAGGTGCCTTAAGGCCGCCAATCCTGCGGCTGACTTGGTCGGTGGGCTTGTGGAGAAGCTGCTTTCGACGCAAGACCTCGTCGCAGACGGCCCGGTGGCGAAGTCGCTCGGTGCCTATCTGAAGACGCCGCCGGCAACGGCGGACCCAAACGCAGTACTGACGCGGCTTCGGCAGATCAAGGTCGAGCAGCCGGAGGCCCGCAAAGGCTGGCGCAAGCAGGTGCTGGAGTGGGAGGCGTTTGCCAACGCCAGCAAGCCCAAAGAGATGGAGAAGGTGAACAACTGAGCGGTTTGCGGCCGCCGGAGGGGTTCTGCCACCGAGCGATGCCGCTGATCGGCCACCCCTGGGACCGATCCGCGCGAGGTTTTTTCCTTTTTTTCCCCTTTTTCTGTTTGCACTTGCACCATCGGTCCCTTATATTCATCGATTTATAGCCAACAACTGCCGGACTATCGCCAGGGTCTTGTCTTTGGACACGGGGAATAACCGTTTGTGGGGGCGTTATCTCTCGACGCCAGGACATCGCCCCGCTGCCGCTATGCGTGTCGGCTTATGGTGGTCCGGATCGAATTGTTCGTTACGTGTAGTGCTGCTGTAGCTCAGTCGGTAGAGCGCGTCCTTGGTAAGGACGAGGTCCTGGGTTCAAATCCCAGCAGCAGCTCCATGCAGGTTGGCAGGCCCGATGGGCTTGCAGAAGGAAATAACAGATGGGCTGGCTGTGGACTGCCGCCCGCAGGCTCGTTTGACGCGAATCGAAAAGAAGGCAAAGAGCTGAGCGAATAACCGCTAACCAGGCACATTGGAGGTTTAAGTTAAGATGGCTAAGGCAGTGTTTGAGCGGACCAAACCCCACATCAATATCGGGACGATCGGTCATATCGACCATGGGAAGACCACGTTGACCGCTGCGATTACGATGCGCTTGGCAGTGAAGGCGGGCAAAGGGAACGTCAGAAAGTACGACGACATCGACAACGCGCCGGAAGAGAAAGAGCGCGGGATCACGATCAATACGGCTCACGTCGAGTACGAGACGGACAACCGCCACTACGCGCACGTGGACTGCCCGGGCCACGCCGACTACATCAAGAACATGATCACGGGCGCCGCCCAGATGGACGGTGCGATCCTGGTGGTCGCGGCCAGTGACGGCCCGATGCCGCAGACCCGCGAGCACATCCTTCTGGCCCGTCAGGTGAACGTGCCGAGCATCGTGGTCTTCATGAACAAGGTGGACCAGGTGGACGATCCGGAGCTGCTCGAGCTGGTCGAGCTGGAGATCCGCGAGCTTCTGAGCAAGTACGACTTCCCGGGCGACGACCTGCCGATTATCCGGGGCTCGGCCCTGAAGGCGATGGAAGCCGAGGGCAAGGACGAGGCGGCCTGCAAGTGCATTGACGACTTGATGGCGGCGGTCGATGCCTACTTCCCGTTGCCGCAGCGCGACGTGGACAAGCCGTTCCTGATGCCGATCGAAGACGTTTTCAGCATCAAGGGCCGCGGCACCGTCGGCACGGGGCGCGTCGAACGCGGACACGTTCGGGTCGGCGAAGAGGTCGAGGTCGTCGGGATGGCCAAGGAAATCCGCAAGACGGTCGTCACCGGCGTCGAAATGTTCAACAAGACGCTGGACGAAGGGCAGGCGGGCGACAATGTGGGTATTCTGCTGCGAGGCGTTGAGAAGAAAGAGCTGCAGAGAGGGCAGGTCATCGCCGCGCCGGGCAGCATCACCCCGCATACGAAGTTCCACGCGGAAGTGTACGTTCTGACGCAGGGCGAAGGTGGACGGCACACTCCGTTCTTCCCGGGTTACAAGCCGCAGTTCTACTTCCGCACGACCGACGTGACCGGACAGATCCACGGGCTGCTCAGCGAGGAAGGCAAAAGCGCCGAAATGTGTATGCCCGGGGACAACATCACCATGGATGTCGAGATCATCTCGCCGATCGCCATGGAAGACGGGCTGCGGTTCGCGATTCGCGAAGGCGGCCGCACCGTGGGTGCCGGCGTCGTTACGAAGATCCTCGAATAGGTGTGATGAAAAACGTCCGGGCGTCCCGGGGGCGTGGTTGGCGGCCGCCGGGGCAACGAGACCATAAGACGGGGCCACGGCCGTGCGGACAGAGACTTGTTCGTCCGTCGGCCGGGGCATCCGGGTGGAATAGAGTGGTATGGCAAAAAAGAGCAAGAGAGAGAACGTCTGGCTGGAATGCACCGAGTGCAGTCAGCGCAATTACAGGACGAACGTCAGCGTCGCCGAAGGCGCCCCGAAGCTGGAGTTGAAGAAGTTCTGCAAGCGCGACCGCAAACACACCGTGCACAAGCTCAGGCGGAAGTAGCCGCAGGGACGTCTCTGTGTGGGATAGGCCAGTAGCTCAATTGGCAGAGCGTCGGTCTCCAAAACCGAAGGTTGGGGGTTCGATTCCCTCCTGGCCTGGTCTGTAGTGGAATGCGGCGAACGACGGCGCATCCGGTGGAAAAGTTGGCAGGATAGGCGGATCATGTTAACGCAGATATACAAGTCGGGACAGGGCAAGTACACGCGGCTTTGCAGCGGCTTTGCCGCCGCGGCGATCGTGGCCTTTGGGTGCTGGCGGCTCTACGGAAAGCTGGGAGCCACCGACCTGAATCCGTGGGTGGTGTATCTGACGCCGGTGATCGTCTTTGCTGCTCTGGCTGTGCTGATATACTGGCTGATGAACAAGCCTTCGGTGGCGGACTTCCTGATCGCGGCGGAAGGCGAGTTGAAAAAGGTGAACTGGTCGAGCCGCCGGGAGGTGGCGGTTTCGACGATTGTCGTGATCGTCGTGGTGGTTTTCATGGCTGTGCTTCTGGGGGCCACGGACCTGGTGTTCCAGATGTTTTTTGGGTACCTCCTCGGATAGAGGGGGGGCCGGCGTGCGAGGGGATGTACGTCGGAGTGGTTGGCCTGCTGGTAACGGATGACCGGTCGGGCGGCAAGCGAAGGGTAACAAGCAGTAGTTGAGTGCGCTCGCTTCGACGCCGGAGGCGGGAGCGGTGCAGTGAGCCGGGCGCGGGCAGCCCAACGAGTGTGGGCCGCTTTTTTGAAAGCGGCAAGCCAAAGGCATCAGGATGCATTGGTACGTTCTACGAGTCGCGGCAAACAAAGAGATGCAGGTCAAAGAGGCACTCGAGCGCAAGACGGCGCAGGAGGGTCTCGACGACGTCATCGGACGCATTGAAGTGCCGACCGAGCAGATCAAGCGGATCCGCGCGGGCAAGCAGACGGTTCACAAACGCAAACTCTACCCCGGCTACGTGTTCATGGAGATGGAGCCCACCGAGGACGGTCGCGTCCCGGAAGGCGCCTGGTTCATGATCAAGGGTACCGGCGGGGTCGGTGACTTCATCGGGACCGAGGGGATGCCGACGCCGATGCGGGATACGGACGTGGCGAAGATGCTCCTCGACGCGGACAAGCCTGAGGAGGCCCCGAGCATCAAGGTGGAGTTTCAGAAGGGCGACCACATCAAGATTCGTGAGGGCGCCTTTGAGAATTTCGAGGGTACGGTGGATTCGATTGATGCCGAGCGGGGGATCGTCAAGGTGATCGTGACGATCTTCGGTCGCAGTACGCCGCTTGATATCGAATACTGGCAGATTGAGAAGGTGTGAGGTCAGGTCCGTTTCAGGGCCTCGTAGCGAGTGCTGCGGGGCGATTGCACGATAGCGCAAGGGTGTGAGATGGCAAAAGAAGTCGTTACGAAGATTAAGTTACAGGCCCCGGGCGGCAAGGCGACCCCGGCGCCCCCGATCGGTCCGGCCCTCGGGCAACATGGAGTGAACATCGGGCAGTTCGTCTCGCAGTTCAACGATCGCACGCGCGATCTGAACGGGATGACCGTGCCCGTGGTCATTACGGTGTATGGTGACAAGAGCTTCTCGTTTGAAGTGAAGAGCCCGCCGGCGGCCGTGCTGCTCAAGCAGGCGGCGGAGGTGGCCAAGGGCAGTGGGGTCCCGAACCGAGAGAAGGTTGGGACCGTAACCCCGGCGCAGGTGCGCAAGATTGCCGAGACGAAGTTCAACGACCTGAACGCGTACGATCTCGAGCAGGCCGACAAGATGATTCGCGGCACCGCGCGCAGCATGGGAATTGACATCGAGGACTGATTAGGATTTGGGCGGCGTTGATATGAAGGCCAAGAGCAAGAGATACAAGAACGAGGCGCAGCAGGTCAGCAAGGAAGCGCTCAGCCTGGATGCCGCGGTGGACCGGATCAAGTCGTTCACGGCGGTGAAGTTCGACCAGACGGTTGAATGCGTGTTGCACCTGGGGATCGATCCGAAGCAGGCGGACCAGTTGATTCGCGGCTCGCTGTCGCTGCCGCACGGTGTGGGCAAGCAGAAACGCGTGATCGCGTTCTGCAGCGACGCCGACGTCGAGGCGGCCAGGAAGGCCGGCGCGATCGAAGCGGGTACGGACGAGCTGATTCAGAAGATCACCGACGGGTGGCTGGACTTCGACGTGGCGGTCGCTTCGCCCAAGGTGATGGGCAAGGCCGGCAAGCTCGGGCGCATCCTCGGTCCGCAGGGCAAGATGCCTTCGCCGAAGAACGGCACGGTGACGGACGACGTCGCCACCGCGGTGGCGGAGTTCACGGCCGGCAAGATTGAGTTCCGCAATGATGCGGGCGGGAACGTGCACGCGGTGGTGGGCAAGCAGAGCTTCGACAAGAAGAAGCTGGTCGAGAACATCGAGGCGTTTGTCTCGCACATCAAGAAGATCAAGCCGAGTTCGGCCAAGGGAACCTACATCAAGAAAGCCTGCCTGGCGGCGACGATGAGTCCGGGCGTGACGGTGAGCCTGTGAGGGGCGCCGGCGTGACGGCTTGGAATCGTGGATAGACGGGAGACGAAATGAGCAAGTACGTGAAAGAACTTCTCCAGGCGGAACTGGAGCAGAAGATCGTCGGTGATGGCATCCGGGATTTCGTCGTGGTCAGGGTCAAGGGCATTGGGGGTGTCGACAACAACGTGATGCGTGGGGCGCTGAAGGAGAAGGGCATTCGTCTGCTCGTGGTCCGCAACGCGCTGTTCCGGCGTGCTTTGCGTAACCACGCGCTGGACGGGGCGGCGAGTCTGTTCAGCGGTCCGACGGCCATCGTCTATGGCGGCGACAGTGTGGTGGACGTGGCCAAGGAGATGGTGGACTGGTCCAAGAAGCTGGCGCCGGTGGAGATCAGCGGGGCGTTTCTGGATGGGACGGCGCTGGATGCCGCCGGTGCGGTGCAACTGTCGCAAATGCCGACGCGGGCCGAGCTTCAGGGCCGGGTCTCGTCGTGCATCACGTCGGCGGGTGCGAGAGTGGCCGGCGCGGTCATGGGGCCGGCCGGTGCGATCGCGGGTTGTCTCAAATCCATCATCGAGAAAGCGGAAAAACAGGCGGCCTGAGGCGTCGCCGGGTCGATCCCTTCAATCTGTCATATGGAATTACTAACGGCCTGGACGGTTGCCCCGCAAGGGTTAAACGGGACGGTGGAGTCCCGGCTACCATCGGGCGTTGGATCTATAGGAGTCTGTACACATGGCTGAAGAACAAGTCAACGAGACGGCACAGGAGAGCAAAGCCACCAGGCAGTGGGCGGCGGCGATCAAAGAGATCGGCGACAAGATTGTGGCCCTGAGCTTGCTGCAAGCCAAGGAATTGGCGGATTACCTGAAAGACGAGTATGGAATCGAGCCAGCGGCCGGTGGTGCCGTGATGATGGCCGGACCGATGCCGGGCGCCGGCGGCGGCGAGCAGGCCGAAGAAAAGACCAGCTTCGACGTCATCCTGAAGGGCTTTGGCGAGAAGAAGATCCAGGTCATCAAAGAGGTCCGGGCCTTGACCGGGCTGGGTCTGAAGGAAGCCAAGGAACTGGTGGACGGCGTGCCGAAGCCGGTGAAGGAAGGCGTCAGCAAGGAAGATGCTGAGGCGGCGAAGAGGCAGCTCGAAGAGGCCGGCGCGGAAATCGAGATCAAATAGTCCCGGTGTATCTGCTGGTTTGAGGATCAGGGGTGTTGCCTGGGCCGGGCGTCGCCCGGCCCGTGCGAGTCAGACAGCTACAAAGGGTAGGAGCCTTCAATGGTTGCGCGAACCATTCGCAATTTCGGCAGAGTACAGGACGCCGTGGAGATCCCCGATCTCGTCGCGGTGCAGCGGAGCAGCTACGAGCGTTTCCTGCAGAAAGACGTGCCGCCTGCCAAGCGAGAGGACCTGGGCCTCGAAGCGCTGTTCCGGGAAATCTTCCCGATCGAGAGTTACGACAAGAAGATGACCCTGGAATACCTGTCGTACGAGCTGGAGAAGCCGCACTACACCCCTCTGGAGTGTCGGCAACTGCGCCTGACGTATGCCTATCCACTGAAGATCCACTGCCGACTTCGCTCCGAGAGCGGGGCGGACCTTACCGAGCAGGCGATCTACCTCGGTGAGATGCCGGTGATGATCGGCGGCGGCGAGTTCATCGTCAACGGGGCCGTCCGCGTGATCGTCAATCAGTTGCACCGCAGTCCGGGCGTGGACTTTCTGATCGAGAGCAAAGAGGGCGACCGGGTGTTGCACGGCGGCCGGGTCATTCCGGAACGCGGTAGCTGGATCGAGATCAGCGTGACCCAGAAGGACATTCTGGTCGTCAAGATCGATCAGTCCAGCAAGATCCCGGCGACGGTTTTCCTGCGGGCGATCAGTCCGGACCTGGGGGCGACCGAGGATATCATTCGGCTGTTTTATCCGACGAAGTCCATCGCGGCCAACAAGCTGGCGCCGGAGATGTGGGCGGTCGGGCCGATCGTTGACACCGAGACGGGTGAGATCATCGTCGAGGCCGGAGCGCAGATCAGCGACAAGGTCTCCGTCATCCAGCAGAGCAACATCAAGAAGATCGAGGTGATCGAACAGGTGCGCGATGCCATCGTGCTCAACACCTTGGCGGAGGACGACTGCGAGAGCCACGAGCAGGCCCTGCTGAAGTTCTATGTCCGCCTGCGTCCCGGCAATCCGCCCAATCAGGAGAAGGCGAAAACGTTCTTCGCGGAGAAGTTCTTCGACGCCAACCGGTATCGTCTGGGCAAGGTGGGCCGTTTCCGGCTCAACCGCAAGTTCGCCCAGTCGGTCGCCGAAGACGAGATGACGCTGCGTCCGGAGGACTTCATTAACACGATGCGGTATATGCTTGCCCTGCGGAACAACGAGGGCGAGGTGGACGACATCGATCATCTGGGCAACCGGCGTCTGCGCACGATCGACGAACTGGCGGCCGACGAGATTCGCAAAGGCCTTCTGAAGCTGCGTCGGACGGCGCAGGAGCGGATGAGCATCAAGCGCGACGCCGAGGAGGCGCCTCGCGTGGCCGATCTGATCAACTCGAAGAGTGTCGCCAGCAGCATCAACTACTTCTTTGGGCGGGGCGAACTGAGCCAGGTGGTCGATCAAACCAATGCCCTGAGCCAGTTGACGCACGAGCGACGACTGTCCGCGCTGGGGCCGGGCGGTCTGAACCGACGGCGGGCCGGGTTCGAGGTCCGCGACGTTCACATCAGCCACTATGGGCGAATCTGTCCGATTGAGACGCCGGAAGGGACGAACATCGGCCTGATTTCGTCGCTGTCGATCTTTACGACGATTGACGATTACGGCTTCCTTCTGTCGCCGTACCGCAAGGTAAAGGGCGGCAAGCTCACCGGCGAGGTCGAGTATCTCCGCGCCGATGAGGAGATGCAGGCGGTGTTCGCGCCGCCCAGCACGGTCAACTTCCAGACGCACAAGATCGAAGAGGAATTGGTGCTTGCCCGCAAAGGCGGGGAACTGGCCCAGACGCTGCGGGAGGAGGTCGATTACGTCGATGTCTCGCCGAAGCAGATCGTGGGGGTTTCCGCTTCGCTGATTCCGTTCCTCGAACACGACGACGCCAACCGGGCTCTGATGGGCTCGAACATGCAGCGGCAGGCGGTGCCTCTGCTGAAGACCGAAGCGCCCCTCGTGGGCACGGGCATGGAGGAAGTCGTCGGCAAGTATTCGAGCATGGTGGTGCGGACGGCACATGCAGGCACGGTCACCGCGGTGGACGCTACGCATGTGGTGGTCAACCATACCGACGAGTACAAGCTGGAGAAGTTCGTCGGGCTCAATGAGCGGACGTGTCTGAATCAGACTCCGATCGTTCAGTTGGGCGAGGAGGTGCAGGCCGGCCAGGTGATCGCCGACGGCGGGGGCACCGACCAAGGCGTTCTGGCTCTCGGCAAGAACATCCTCGTCGGATTCGTCTCGTTTGACGGGTTCAACTTCGAGGACGCGATCATCGTCAGTGAGAAGCTGTGCAAGAACGACACGTTTACGAGCATCCATATTGATGAGTTCACGACAGAGGTTCGTGAGACGCGACTGGGCAAGGAAGAGTTCACGCGGGATATTCCCAACGTCAGCGAGAAGGCCCTTCGCAACCTCGACGAGCACGGGGTCGTCCGGGAAGGCACGCGCGTCTGCCCCGGCGACATTCTCGTCGGCAAGGTGGTTCCGAAGAGCAAGGTCGAGCTGACGCCCGAAGAGAAACTGCTGCATGCGATCTTCGGACGGGCCGGTGAGGACGTGAAGAACGACTCGCTGGAGCTGCCGAGCGGCTACGAGGGGGTCGTCATCAAGACGGAGTTGTTCACGCGGCGCGGAGCCGGCGGAGAGGACCAGAAGAAGGTCCTTGCCGAGGAGGTCAAGCGTCTGGAGGTCGAGGCGAAGGCCAGGGAATGCGGGATCTTCCGGCAGATGATCGACGCCATTCATCAGAAATTCGAGGTCAACCTCGTCGATCCTTCGACCAAGCAGAAGGTCGGCGCCAGCGAGGATGACGAGGTCATCTTCGAGCAGATCGAGAACTTCGACATCAAGTGGGTTCGTCCGGCGTCCTTGCGCGATGACGTGCAGAAGGTGGTCAACAAGTTCTGGGTCAAGATCACGGCCGAAGAAGAAGAGAAAGCCCGGCGGATCGAGCGTCTCAAGCACGGGGACGAGTTGCCCAGCGGCGTGCTCCAGATGGCGAAGGTGTACGTGGCGATCAAGCGGACGTTGTCGATCGGCGACAAGATGGCCGGACGTCACGGGAACAAGGGGATCATCGCCAAGATCCTGCCCGAAGAAGACATGCCGTTCCTGGAAGACGGCACGCCGCTCGACATTCTGCTCAACCCGCTGGGTGTGCCGAGTCGTATGAACGTCGGGCAGATCCTCGAGACGCATCTCGGACTGGTCGGCAAGATCCTCGGCTTCAGTGCCGTGACACCGGTGTTCGACGGGGCCGACGAAGACGACATTCAGAAGCTCACGGAAGAGGCCAACGAGGTGATGGCCAGTCGGCGGCAGGCGCTCGACGAGCGCGGCGAAGCGCCGACGACGGGCGAGTTGTTCATCAACGTGCCGAAGACGCTCAAGGCGCAGTTGTACGACGGGCGCACGGGCGAGCCGTTCGATCAGACGGCGACCATCGGCTACATCTACATGATGAAACTGCACCACCTCGTCGACGACAAGATTCACGCCCGGGCCACCGGGCCGTACAGCCTGATCACGCAGCAGCCGCTCGGCGGCAAGGCACGGACCGGCGGACAGCGCTTCGGAGAGATGGAAGTCTGGGCGCTGGAAGGCTACGGGGCCGCCTACACCCTCCAGGAGATGCTCACCGTCAAGAGCGATGACGTGGAAGGGCGAACGAAAATCTATGAGTCCATGGTCAAAGGCCAGAACACGCTGGAAGCCGGTACCCCGTTGTCTTTCGACGTGCTGTGCAACGAGATCCGGGGGCTGGGGCTCAACATCCAACTCGAGAAGAAACGTCTTGGGCGGACCGCGCTGTAAGTGTGCGGCGGGTTTGTGACTTTGTAAGGGGCGTTCGATGTTAGGGAATATCTACGATCGGATTAATGATTACGGTTCGGTGAAGATCTCGCTGGCCAGTCCGAACGATATTCGCAGTTGGTCTTTCGGCGAGGTTCGCAAGCCCGAGACGATCAACTATCGAACGTATCGCCCGGAGAAGGACGGTCTGTTCTGCGAACGGATTTTTGGCCCGGAGCGCGACTGGGAGTGCGCGTGCGGCAAATACAAGGGCACGAAGTTCAAGGGCATCATCTGCGACCGTTGCGGTGTGAAGGTCACGCACAGCCGGGTCCGTCGCAAGCGCATGGGCCATATCAACCTGGCCGCGCCGGTGGTCCATATCTGGTTCTTCAAGTCGATTCCCAATCGTCTGGGCACCATTCTCGGCACGAAGAGTTCGGACCTGGAGAAGATTGTCTACTTCCAGGACTACGTCGTCACGGACCCGGGCCAGACGCCTCTGAAGGCGGCGCAGTTGCTCAGTGAAGAGGAATACCGTGAGGCCCTGAGCAAGTACGGCAATTCGTTCAAGGCCTCAATGGGAGCCGAAGCGATCAAGGTGCTGCTGGAATCACTGGATCTGGAAGCCCTGAGCGCCCATCTCCGCAAGGCGGTTTCGAAAACGAACAGCAAGCAGAAGATCAAGGATCTGACCAAGCGGCTCAAGACGATCAACGAGATCCGTACGAGCAGCAACAAGCCGGAGTGGATGGTCCTCGATGCCATTCCCGTGATCCCCCCGGACCTGAGGCCTCTGGTCCTGCTCGAACGCGACAACTTCGCCACCAGCGATCTGAATGATCTCTATCGTCGTATCATCAACCGAAACAACCGGCTCAAGAAGCTCATCGATCTCAACGCGCCGGAAGTCATCATCCGCAACGAAAAGCGAATGCTCCAGCAGGCTGTGGATTCTCTGCTCGACAACGGCCGGTGCCGCCGTCCGGTCCTGGGCAGCAACAACCGGCCGCTGAAGTCCTTGACGGACATGATCAAGGGCAAGCAGGGACGTTTCCGGGAGAACCTGCTGGGCAAGCGCGTGGACTACTCAGCGCGTTCGGTGATCGTCGTCGGCCCGAGCCTGAAGCTCTATCAGTGCGGCCTGCCCAAGAAGATCGCTCTGGAGTTGTACCAGCCGTTCATCATCCGCAAGCTCAAACAGCACGGTTTCGCCGACACGATCAAGAGCGCCAAGAGAATGATCGAACGCCGCGACGACCAGGTATGGGATATCCTCGAAGAGGTCATCCGGCAGCACCCCGTGCTCCTGAACCGCGCGCCGACGCTGCACCGAATGGGCGTCCAGGCGTTCGAGCCGGTGCTGGTCGAGGGCAATGCGATCATGCTGCATCCGTTGGCCTGCAAGGGGTTCAACGCCGACTTCGACGGCGACCAGATGGCCGTCCACCTTCCGTTGAGCGTCGAGGCGCAGGCGGAGGTGCACATCCTGATGATGACGACGGGGAACATCTTCTCTCCGGCCAACGGCTCGCCGATGGTGGGCCCGTCGCAGGATATGGTGATGGGCAATTACTACCTGACGGTATCGATGGATGAGTTGGGTTCGGCAGGGGCGGTCGCGCCCGCGACGCCGTCGGCCTGGGTGCCGGTATTCCGCGATCCATTCGAAGCGATGATGGCCTACGACACCGGCAAGATCGGGCTGCATGATAAGATCCGCGTCCGCATCGATCGAAAGATGGTGCGGGAGAAGTCCGGAGAGATTCAGGTGGCCGAGGAGTTGCCGGGCGGCGGATTCAAGCCGCGCGTGATTGAGACGACCGTGGGCCGTTGCCTGTTCAATGACATCCTGGTTAAGGAGATGCCGTTCTACAACCTGACGATGTCTCAGAAGAAGCTCAGCCAGGTGATCAGCGACTGTTTCGAGTTCGCGGGCAACCGCGAGACGGTCGGCCTGCTCGACCGCATCAAGGATGTCGGCTTCCGTCATGCGACGCTGGCGGGTCTGAGCTTCGGCCTGACGGACATGAAAATCCCCTTCAAGAAGGCGGAGATCATCAGCGAAACGGAGAAGCGCGTCGCCAAGATTATCAAGAACTACGGTGACGGCGTTCTGACCGAGCGCGAGCGGTACAATCAGGTCATCGACGCGTGGACCAACGCGCGTGTGGCGGTGACGAACGAGATGATTCGCGGACTGCGCGAGGACAAGAAAGAAGACGGGAGCCCCTATCTGAATCCGATCTACCTCATGTCGGATTCGGGCGCCCGAGGCAGCATCGACCAGATTCAGCAGTTGGCGGGCATGCGTGCGTTGATGGCCAAGCCAAGCGGCGAGATCATCGAGACCCCGATCAAGTCGAATTTCCGCGAAGGGCTGACCGTTCTGGAGTACTTCAGCTCGACACACGGCGCCCGCAAGGGTCTGGCGGATACCGCCTTGAAGACGGCCAACTCGGGGTACCTGACGCGCAAACTGATCGACGTGGCGCAGAACGTGATCGTGATCGAGCGCGACTGCCAGACGTTGCAGGGGATCAGCAAGAGCACGGTCAGCCGGGGCGACCAGGTCGATGTGCCGCTGTCACAACTGGTGGTCGGCCGAACGGCGCGCGACAACATCCGCAACCCGATCACCGACGAGATGATCGTTCACGAGAACGAAGTGATCACGCCGGAGATCGCCGCAAAAATCGAGGCGCTCGGTCTCGATGCGATTCGCGTGCGAAGTCCGCTGACGTGCGACAGTCCGTTCGGCGTCTGCGCGAAGTGCTACGGCTGGGATATGAGCACAGGCCAGTTGGTCGAGGAAGGCGCGGCCGTCGGAATTATTGCGGCCCAGTCCATCGGCGAGCCCGGAACCCAGTTGACGCTGCGAACCTTCCACACCGGCGGTGTCGCGTCGCGTGCCATCCTCGAACGCGAGCAAAAGGCCACGCATGCCGCCACCGTCCAATACCGTGATATCAACGCCGTTTCGCTCAGACGCGACGACGGCACTGAGATCATCGTGGCCCTCAAACGCAACGGTGAGATCGCCCTGCTGGACCAGAAGGAACGTGAACTGGACAAGTTCAAGGTTCCCTACGGTGGCATCATCATCGTGCAGGACGGCGAGAAGGTCAAGGCCGGCGCGACCCTGTTCCAGTGGGACCCGCACCGGACGCCGATTCTGGCGGAGGTGCCCGGATACATCCGGTTCGTCGATATCATTGAGGGGGAGACGGTCCAGACCGAGGAGATGCGCGTCAGGACTTCGAAGCTCAAGTCGAAGGACGGTGACGTGAAGGTGCTGGAGCGCCCGGTGGTCATCGAGCATAAGGGCGACAAGCACCCGCAGATCATCATCGAGGATTCCAAAGGCAAGATTCTTGACGTCCACTATCTGCCGGCAGGCGCGCGGATCGAGGTGACCGAGGGCCAGGAGGTCCAGGCGGGCCAGTTGCTGGCGCACCAGCCCCGCGCTACGGGGGGAACGCAGGACATCACCGGCGGTCTGCCGCGTGTCACCGAGGTTTTCGAGGCCCGCAAGCCCAAGGACCCGGCGGCCATGGCCGAGATCAGCGGACGCGTCGAGCTGCGTAGCGACAAGCGAAAAGGCAAGATGACCATCATCGTGCGCAGCGAGCACATGGAAAAAGAGCATCACGTGCCGCGCGATCGCCATCTGAACGTGCACACCGGTGACCTGGTCGAGGCCGGGGATGCATTGACCGACGGGCCGCTGGTGCCGCACGACATCCTGCGGATCAAGGGCGAGGAAGCCCTCCAACGGTACATCATCGGCGAAATCCAGAACGTGTACCGCTCGCAAAACGTCAACATCAACGACAAGCACGTTGAGATCATCGTCTCGCAGATGATGCGCAAGGTCGAGATCGACTCGGTTGGCGACAGCACGTTCCTTCCGGGTGAGGTGACGGACAAGTTTGTCTTCCGCAAGGAGAACGAGCGTCTGAGCAACAGCCTGCGGATCGCCGACAAGGGCGACGTGAGCGATCTGGAAGAGGGGCAGATCCTCGACAAGAAGGACCTGGCCAAGGCCAACGAGAAGATCGAGGTTCTCGGCGGAACGCCGGCCAAGGGACGCAAGCCCAAGCCCGCCACCGCCAAGACCCTGCTTCTGGGCATCACGAAGGCGTCGTTGTGGTCAGACAGCTTCATTGCGGCGGCGAGTTTCCAGGAAACAACAAAAGTGTTGACGGAAGCGGCGCTGGCTGGTAAAGTTGACGAATTGCACGGTCTGAAGGAGAATGTGATTCTCGGCCACCTGATTCCGGCCGGAACGGCCTTCAAGCCGCATCTGGAATTGAGAGTCAAGCATCTGGTCGAGGCCCCGGTGCCGAAGGAGCTGGCAGGAGTCCGGGAAGAGAAGGAAGCTGAAGCCAAGGCCGAGTCGCGGGTCAAGGAAATCCTTGGCATTGATTAGGCAAGAACGGTTCTAAATCGAGATTTGGGTTATGCCGACGATCAATCAGTTAGTGAGAAAACCAAGAGCGAAGTCCAAAGGCAAGAAACGCGTTTCTGATATCAGCGGCTCGCCCCAGAAGCGGGGTGTGTGTCTGATTGTCAGGACGCAGACACCGAAGAAGCCGAACTCGGCGTTGCGGAAGGTCGCGCGTGTGCGGCTGACCAATGGCAAGGAAGTGACGGCCTACATCCCTGGGGTCGACCACAACCTGCAAGAACACAGTACGGTGATGATTCGCGGCGGCCGCGTTCGCGACTTGCCGGGTGTCCGTTACCATATCATCCGTGGCGTGCTGGACTGCTCCGGGGTCAATGGGCGCCGGCAGGGTCGCAGCAAGTACGGGGCCAAGAGAGCCAAATAGCACTGGGAACCTTATAGCAGGCATTTGAGGCGACAGGAACCGTTATGGCCAAGAAGTTTACCGCTTCCAGCGTCCAGTTGAAGCCGGACCCGAAGTTCAACAGCAAGCTGGTCTCGAAGTTCGTCAACTGCATGATGTGGGACGGCAAGAAGAGCACGGCACAGCAGATTTTCTACGATGCGATGGAGATCGTCAGCGGAAAGCTCAAGGATGTGCCTCCGGTCGAGATCTTCGAGACGGCGATCAACAACGTCAAGCCGCTCCTGGAGGTCCGCAGCAAGCGAGTTGGCGGCGCGAGCTACCAGGTTCCCATGCAGGTCAACCCGCGGCGGCAGCAGTCGCTGGCGTTCCGGTGGATTCTGGCATCGGCGCGAGGCAAGAAGGGCAAGCCCATGTGCCAGCGTCTGGCGGGCGAGCTTCTGGACGCCTACAACAAGCAGGGCGGCGCGATGACGACGCGCGAGAACGTTCACCGCATGGCGGAGGCGAATAAGGCGTTTGCCCACTTCGCTTGGTAAGATGGCTGAAGAACAACGCCACGGCAGGTTTTGCATAAGCCGTGGCTTTTTTTTTGCATCCAGCGGCTGGAATGGAATCAACGGATAGCCGGCGGCGGTGACTATGGGTGATCTGGCGAGTACGCGAAATATAGGGATCATGGCGCACATCGACGCCGGCAAGACGACGGTGAGCGAGCGGATTCTCTATTATGCCGGAAGGACCTATAAAATGGGCGAGGTCCATGAAGGTACGGCGGTCATGGACTTCATGGAAGAGGAGCAGAAGCGCGGGATCACGATTACCTCGGCGGCGACGAAGTGTCCCTGGAAGGGGGCCGAGATCAATCTGATCGACACGCCGGGCCATATCGACTTCACGGCGGAGGTCGAAAGGTCGCTGCGTGTGCTCGACGGCGCCGTGGCTGTCTTCGACGGCAGCGAGGGTGTTCAGGCCCAAAGCGAGACCGTGTGGCGCCAGGGGCAGAAGTACAGCCTGCCGTGCCTGTGCTTCGTCAACAAGATGGACAAGATTGGCGCCGACTTCGAGATGAGCGTGCGGAGTATCCGCGAGAAGCTGCTCGCCAACCCGGTCCCGGTGCAGATTCCCATGGGCGCGGGCGATTTGTTTTCCGGCATCATCGATCTCGTCTCGATGCAAGCGGTTTTCTACGAGGTCGAGAAGATGGGCGCCAGCTTCCACGAGACGGAGATCCCCACCGAGTATCTGGACCAGGCGAAACGCTGCCGGGCCCGCATGATCGAGCTTGCGGCCGAGCATGATGATGCCCTGATGGATGCCTTTGTCAACGATGAGGCCGTGACGACTGAGGCGATTCATCGGGCCGTCCGCAAGGGCACACTGGCCGGCAAGCTCCATCCTGTCTTCGTGGGATCGGCCCTGAAGTACATCGGGGTTCAGCGGTTGCTCGACGGTGTCGTCGCATATCTGCCTTCCCCTATTGATAAGCCTCCGATTATAGGACATAAGGACGGAGACGAGTCGCAGGAAGTTCCCGTCAAGTGCGACCCGAAGGCGCCTCTGGTGGCACTGGCGTTCAAGATCACCAGCGACGCCCACGGCGATTTGAGCTTTCTGAGGATTTACCAGGGGACCTTGAAATCGGGCACCCGGGTGCTGAACGTCAACCGCAACACGAAGGAGAACATCACGCGCGTCTTCGAGATGCACGCCAGCGAGCGGAAGATCCTCGAGGCGGCATCGGCGGGGGATATCGTGGCGGTCATCGGGCTGCGACAGACGCTGACGGGTGATACGATCTGCGATTCGAAGAAGCCGGTGATGCTGCCGACCATCACGTTTCCGCAGACCGTTATCACGATGTCGATCGAGCCGCGAACGGCGGCCGAACGGGGGAAGCTGGCCACGGCGCTCGAGTCGCTGCGGCGCGAGGACCCCACATTTGGGTACAAGATCGATCCGGACACGGGCCAGACCGTTATCAGCGGCATGGGAGAGCTTCACCTGGAGGTGCTTCAGCACAAGCTGACCCGTGAGAAGAAGGTCGATGTCCGGGTGGGCAAGCCCCGGGTTGCCTACAAGGAGGCCATCACGCAGCCGGCACGGGCCGAGGCGAAGTTCATCCATCAGAGTGGCGGACGTGGCCAGTATGGGCACGTGGTGTTGGCGGTCGAGCCGCTGGTTTCGCAGGATGGACGATATCTGACCGATATCCAGTTCGTGGCGGATGCCTCGCCTGAGGAGGTCCCGCGGGAATATGTCTCATCCGTCGAGCAGGGCGTCCGTGAGGGGGTCGGCAACGGCGTCCTGGCCGGTTACCCGGTCGTGGGGTTGCGGGCGACGCTCGTGGGAGGTTCGTTTCATGCGGTGGATTCGTCGGAGTTGGCCTTCGAGCAGGCGGCAGCGATGGCCCTGGAAAGGGCGATGAAGGAGGCGGGCCCCGTGTTGCTGGAGCCGGTGATGCGCGTTCAGGCCATCGTTCCGGAATCTGCTTTTGGGGTCGTGCAGGCCGATTTGATGGCCAAGAGAGGTTTGATTACAGATTGCCGTGTTCACGGCGAGATGCGCGTGGTGGACGCGAATGTCCCGCTGGTCGAGCTGTTCGGCTATTCGAGCGACATTCGCAGTCTCACAGCCGGACGGGGCAATTTCACCATGGAACCGCTTTGTTACGAGAAGGTGCCCGAGCAGGTGGCCAAGTCGATCCTCTTCTGATGGGCCGGCTGAGAAAAATCACTTTTTTTTCGATATTTGCCAACAGGGCTGTTGACGTGACGCGGGCTTCATGATAAGTTTATCGTTTTTCGGCTGTAGCGAGCATCGTTAGGACGACGGTGCGATACGTAGTTACGCTGTGGCATATCTGTGATTGCCATCAGGGATGGCTCAATGGGTTTTCTGTGGTACCTTGGGTTTGGCAAGGCCGACATGTGCTTTGTATGGGTCCTGACGCGGACCCGCGCCTCAAACCCTTAAGGAAGGCCAAGTTCGGCTTTCGGCAGGGCACTGATGACCAGCCCCGACCGTGGGTCGAAGCCTTTTCTGCCGGTGACCAAGCATAGTGCATCAGACCGGGGCAGGAGTGTCTTCTGTTCCGTGGGTCGGTGTGTAGGTTTGGATAATGATTTGGGTGCCGTTGGCGATTCCCGCAGCCGCACAGAGCGAGTTGTTCGCTGGCAAGATGCGGTAATCGGGTTGTCCAGAGGAGTAATATGGCTGCCGAAACAGAGAGAATTCGGATTCGGATGGAGGCGTACGACCATCGTGCGCTGGACGCCTCGGCCCGAGAGATCGTGGAGCATGCTCGCCGGACGAACGCTCGTGTCAGCGGCCCGGTCCCCCTTCCGACGCGGATCGAGCGGTATACCGTGTTGCGGAGTCCGCATATCGACAAGAAGTCGCGCGAGCAGTTCGAGTTGCGGACGCACAAGCGGCTGATCGACATCCACGAGGCGAACGCGAGGACGGCGGAGGTTCTGAACCGCCTCGTGGTTCCCGCGGGTGTTTTCGTGAAGATCAAGGCGTAGAGCAAGGAACGTAAGACCATGGCCATGCTGTTAGGGAAAAAGGTAGGGATGACCCGCGTGTACGACGAATCGGGTCGGCTGATCCCGGTGACGGTGATCGAGGCCGGTCCGTGCACGATCACACAGGTCAAGACCACCGAGACGGATGGTTACGACGCCATCCAGGTCGGGTTCGATGATGTCAAGGCGTCGCGGCGGAAGCAACCGCAGGTCGGCCACACCGAGAAGGCCGGCACGACGCCGAAGCGGTTCGTCCGCGAGTGGCGGTTTCAGGGCAAGCCCGAGACGGAGTATCATGCGGGAGACTCGCTGACGGTAACGCTGTTCAGCGAGACGAAGTACGTCGATGTGGTGGGCACCAGCAAAGGCAAGGGGTACGCCGGCGTGATGAAACGCCACGGGTTCGGCGGCTTTTCGGCCTCTCACGGCACCGAGCGCAAACACCGGGCTCCGGGGTCGATCTCGAGCTTTTCGAGCAACGCCGGTACCGGCGGTCATCCCAAGAAGGGCAAACGGATGGCAGGGCATATGGGCCATCGGCGCATCACGACCAAGAATCACAGCCTGGTGGCGATCGACGAGCAGAAGAACCTGTTGATCGTCAAAGGCGCGGTTCCCGGTCCGGCCGGCGGCTACTGCATCGTGCAAACTGCAAAGAGGCCCCAGAAATAGAGAAGTGTACGAGCGATGATTGAATTGAGTGTTTACAACCGCAGTGGCCAAGAGGTCGAGAAGTTCAGCGTCGATGAGAAGGTGCTGGGCGGTGCGGTGCGCTATGCGTTGCTCAAGCAGGCGATCGTGATGTACCACGCGAATCAACGCGTCGGGACCGTCAAGACCAAGGGCCGCAGCGAGGTGGCCGGTTCGGACAAGAAGCTCTTCCGTCAGAAGGGCACCGGCAACGCTCGCGTGGGCAATCGTCGGACGGGCAAGCGCGTCGGCGGCGGCATGACGTTTGCCAAGGTGCCGAGGGATTTCCGTCAGACGATGCCGCGCAAGCAGCGACGGCTGGCGCGGGATTCGGCGGTTCTGGCCAAGCTCCGGAAGAACCAGGTGGTGGTGGTGGACGGGTTGGGCTTCGATAAGCCGCGGACCAAAGAGTTTGCCGGCGTCCTGAAGAGCCTGAAAATCGACCGCAGTTGTCTTGTGGCCGTGAAAGAGTATGACCAGAACCTCTACAAGTCGGTCCGAAACGTTCAGAAGGTGGACGTGCTTCCTGTGGCCGATCTGAACGCGGGCGACATTTGCACGCACCAGAGGATGTTGTTCACGAAGGATGCCTTGGTGGCGTTCCTGAATCGAGAGTCCGACAGCGAGAGCTGACGGGTAAGCGTACAGACAGGCCGGTTCGCGAAGCGGGTCGGCGATTTTGAGAATGCGGTCTTGTGATGGATGATTTCAACGTGATAGTCCGGCCCCTGGTTACCGAACAGGGGATGCACTTCGCCAATGCGAAGGGTGCGTATTCCTTCGAGGTCAATCGAAAGGCGAACAAGACGCAAGTCAAGAACGCCGTCGAGAAGATCTACGGGGTCAAGGTGGACAAGGTGCGAACGGCGAACCGCAAGGGCAAGCAGAGGCGGCGTGGCCGGACGATCGGCATGACGTCGGGCTGGAAGAAGGCCGTTGTATACCTGCAGCCGGACTACCACATCGATCTGTTCTAAAGTGGCACGGTAGAGAGAGAGTGCGTTATGGGCATTCGGATTTATAGACCAACCAGCGCCGGGCGGCGAAACAGTTCCGTGAACGACTATACGGAGCTGACGACGAATCGGCCGGAAAAGACGTTGTGCAAGCGGATCAAGAAACGCGGCGGGCGCAACCACCACGGGGTCACTACGACCCGGTTTCGTGGCGGCGGCGCGCGGCGGATTTACCGCATGATTGACTTCAAACGCAATAAGGACGGCGTCGCGGCGAAGGTGGCGACGGTCGAGTACGACCCGAATCGCAGTTGCTTCATCTCACTGCTTCAGTACGCCGACGGCGAGAAGCGGTACATCCTGTGCCCGATGGGCATCAAGGTCGGGGACGTGATCGAGAGCGGGCCGGTCTGCGAGCCGAAACCGGGGAACGCCATGCCGCTGGCGGCGATCCCGGCGAGCCTCGAGGTCCACAACGTCGAAATGACGGCGGGCCAGGGCGGCAAGCTGGTTCGCGGCGCGGGGAACGCGGCACGGATCGTCGCCAAAGACGGCGACTGGGTGACGCTGGTTCTGCCGAGCGGTGAGATGCGAATGGTGCGCAAGGAATGCCGGGCGACGATCGGTCGCCTCAGCAACGCCGAACACCAGAATGTGCGTATCGGCAAGGCCGGTCGCAAGCGGCACATGGGCCGTCGGCCCCACGTTCGTGGCAAGGCGATGAACCCGGTGGCGCACCCGATGGGTGGCGGCGAGGGCCGGTCGAACGGTGGGCGGCATCCGTGTTCGCCCACGGGCAAACTGGCGAAGGGCGGCAAGACGCGGAATCCACGCAAGACGAGCAACAACCGGATTATTCGTCGGCGTAAGAACACGCGGCAAGGGCAGTTGACGCTGTGAGGATGAACAGTCACTTTGGGCACGGTGCGGCGGGGCCGCAGCGCGACCCGGACAGTGAAGAGAGCCAAGATGAGTAGATCGCTCAAAAAGGGACCGTTTGTTGACGAGAAGCTGTTCGCCAAGGTGAACCGGCAGATCAGCGAGAACAGCCGCAATCCGATCAAGACCTGGGCGCGTCGGTGTACGATCGTTCCGGAGTTCGTCGGGTTCACCTTCATGGTCCACAACGGCAAGCTGTTTCACAAAGTGTTCGTGACGGAAGACATGGTCGGGCATAAGCTCGGGGAGTTTTCGCTCACGCGGACGTTCAAGGGCCATTCGAGCAAGAAGATCAAATAGGACGTGCGTGTGGGGGCAATGTGGACCCACCGGGTACGGAACCGAAGGTATGATTAGCGCAACGAAACTCAGAGAAGTGTGCCAGCAGCAGCGGATGACCGCCGACGACCTGGGCAAGAGCATCGCACGGGGCGGTTTCGACGACAAGAAGGCGGCGGCGGCGATACGGAACTGGCAGCGGGGCCTCTTCAAGCCAAGACCGAGGACGGAAGATGTTCGTCGTCTGGCGGAGGCGTTGGACGTCGAGCCGGTGGAGATCGCGGACTGGCGTTCGTCGTATCAGTACGCTCCGATGTCGGCCCGGAAGGTGCGGCTGGTGACGGAGTTGATCGTCGGGCGAAGCGTTCAGGATGCGATGGACGTGCTGAAGTTCACCCGCAAGCGTGCGGCGCCGATGGTGGACAAGGTGCTGAAGGCGGCGGTGGCGGATGCAGACGAGCAGCAGGCGGACGTCGAGCAGTTGTACGTCAGCGAGGCGCGCGTCGACGACGCCGGAGTCCGACTGGGGACCAAACGATGGATCCCGAAGGACCGTGGTCGGGCGCACCCGATTCGCAAGAGAGCCTGCCACATTCGTGTGACGGTGACGCAGGCGTAGGCAGGAGAATGTAGGGAAGATACCGAGCGGACTATGGGCCAGAAGACATCGCCAATTGGTTTCAGGACGGGAGTCACCCTCGGGTGGCAGAGCACGTGGTTTGCACCGAAGGCGAGCTACGGGGACTGCCTGGTCGAGGATCAGAAGATTCGGGATTTCGTGGATCGGCGGTACAACCAGCGGATGCCGAAGGGGGCGGTGGCGCGGGTGGAGATCGTGCGGACGCGGAATGAAGTGAACGTGACGATGCACAGCGGCCGGCCCGGCGTGGTGATTGGGCCGCGCGGGGGCGAGGTCGACAAGGTCCGTGAGGAGCTCGAGGGCTTCATCGGCCGCAAGGTCACGGTGAATGTGGTCGAGATCAAGGAGCCCGATCTGAACGCGGCCCTGGTGGCGCAGGGGATTGCCGAACAGTTGGGCAAGCGGGCGTCGTTCCGGCGCACGATGAAGCAGTACTGCGAAGGCGCGATGAACGCCGGGGCGCGAGGGGTGAAGATCATGTGCTCGGGGCGTCTGGCGGGTTCGGAAATGGCGCGGACCGAGACGCAGAAGATGGGGAGCATCCCGCTGCACACGCTGGACGCGGACGTGGACTACGCATTGGGCACGGCCCGGACGACGTATGGGGCGATCGGCATCAAGGTGTGGATCTATAAAGGCAAGTTCGGGGAGGAGAGGGAAGTGGTTCGGCGGCGTCCGCCGCGACGAAGGCCGATGCGGTCGGGGGGTGGTCCGAGGTCGGAAGGCCCGAGGAACGAGGCCGCTGAATCGGGCAGTGATGGCGGCGCCGAGGCCGGGGCCGCACCGAAAGAGTAGACGCCGTTCGTCCGGGTGCAGGGACGGCATGGAGTTGTAAAGGGTCGTAAGTCATGGCGATGATGCCGAAACGAGTGAAGTACCGCAAGAGCCAGCGTGGCAGGATGAAGGGCAACGCCACGCGGTGCAACTATGTTGCGTTCGGCGATTATGGTCTTCAGGTGCTCGAAACGAATTGGATCACGGCCAAGCACATTGAGGCCGGACGCGTCGCGGCGACGCACTTCCTTCATCGTGAGGGCAAGGTGTATATTCGGATCTTCCCGCACAAGCCGGTCAGTTCCAAACCGCTGGAAACCCGAATGGGAAAGGGCAAGGGCGAACCGGAGTTTTGGGTGGCCAGAGTCCGGCCCGGTCAGGTGTGCTTTGAGATCGGGGGCGTCGGCGAAGACGTGGCCCGCGAGGCCCTGGCGAGGGTGGCGCACAAGATGCCGATTCGCTGCCGGTTCGTACGGCGCAGGCATACGGTCTGAGAGAGGATATCACGTGAAGGCCAAGCAGTTGAGAGAGATGAACCAGGACGAGCTCCAGAGCACCATGGAAGACCTCCAAAGGCGCCTCTTCGACCTGCGATCGCAGTCGGTGACGGAGAAGCTGGAGAACTCGAAGGCAATCATCAATACGCGTCGCGACGTGGCACGCATCAAGACGCTGTTGCGTGAGCGCAAGAAGTAACGGACACGATCGCAGGCACGGGTTGGATATGGTCCCTATGGAAACGCAGAGAGAACCGAGAACGCAGACGGGCGTGGTCACCAGTAAGAGCGGCATCAAGAGCATTCGGGTGACGATGGAGTACAAGGTGAAGCACCCGAAGTACGGCAAGTACGTGCGGCGGCGGATGAAGCTGGCCGTTCACGACGAGCAGGATAGCTGCGGGGTGGGCGATCTGGTGGAGATCGCCGAGTGCCGGCCCTTGAGCAAGACGAAGAGCTGGCGCGTGGTGCGCGTGCTACAGAAAGCAGTCGCGGTCTAATACCGAATGTGAGATGCGAAGACGATGATTCAGCAAGAAACCATGTTGGACGTGGCGGACAACTCCGGCGTGAGGACCGCGCTGTGTATCAAGGTGCTCGGCAAGGGCGGTTCGCGCGGCAAGTACACCCGGCCGGTGGCGCGGGTCGGCGATGTGGTCTGTGTGGCGATCAAGAAGTCGCTGCCCACGTGTCAGTTGGACGACAAGAAGGTCCACAAGTGTGTGATCATTCGGACGAAGAGCCCGGTTCGGCGTGCGGACGGCAGCTACGTTCGATTCGACAGCAACGCCGCCGTGATGATCGATAACGACGGCAATCCGATCGGTACGAGAATCTTCGGGGCGGTGGCACGCGAGCTTCGAGAAAAGAACTATATGAAGATCATCTCGTTGGCGAGTGAGGTTGTTTAGCTCCTTGCGGAAACGCTTTCGGGAACAGGACACGAGGCAAAGGAAGACATGGCCTTACACGTGAAACGGGGCGACATGGTGCAGATCATCGCCGGGGACCACAAGGGTGCCACGGGCCGGGTGCTGCACGTGTATCCGGACAAGCAGGTGGTGGTGGTTCAGGGGCAGAACGTGGCGAAGCGGCACGTGCGGCCGTCGCAGCGGAATCCGCAGGGCGGTCGAATCAGCATCGAGCAGCCGATCCACATCAGCAACGTGTTGCCGTTGAATCCGAAGTCGGGCAAGGGCAGTCGGGTCCGATACCAGAGCCAGGGGGGGGCCAAGAAACGGGTGGCCACCGACGGCACGGAGATCGGAACGGTTCGAAAGGCGAAATGACAATCGCGCGTCCCGGCGGCGTGGATCACGCCGAACGGGGTGCGGCAGGTAGACAACAATGGCGCGTTTACGAGATCTGTACAAAGCAAAGATCGTTCCCGAGCTGACCAAGGAGTTCAGCTACACCAACGTGATGGCGGTCCCCAAGATCGTCAAGGTGGTGGTTTCGATGGGCATCGGCAAGGCCTGCCAGGACAAGAAGTTCCTGGAAATGGGCAAGAAGGATTTGGCGATGATCACGGGCCAGTCGCCGGCGGTGTGCAAGGCGAAGAAAAGCGTCTCGAACTTCAAGGTCCGTGAAGGACAGGAGACGGGGCTGAAGGTCACGCTGCGGGGCGTTCGCATGTATGAGTTTATGGATCGCCTGATCAACCTGGCAATCCCGCGCGTTCGGGACTTTCGAGGTCTGAACCCGAACGGATTTGACGGACGGGGCAATTACTCGATGGGGTTGGGCGAACAGAGCGTGTTTCCGGAGATCAACCCGGCGAAGGTGGAAGCCCAGCAGGGGATGAACGTCTGCTTCGTGACCACGGCCAAGACGGACGAGGAGGCGCGCAAGCTGTTGTCCCTGTTCGGTATGCCGTTCCGGGGCCAGACGGAAGCCAAGCCGGCAAGCTGAGAAGGCCGGCGCAAAGCACAGTGTGGAGCTCGTTGAATGTCGACGAAAGCGTTAGAACTGAAGGTCAAGAAGAAACAGAAGTTCCGGGTCCGGCAGTACACTCGCTGCGAGTTGTGCGGCCGGTCGAAGGCGGTGTACCGCAAGTTCAAAGTCTGTCGCATCTGTTTTCGAACGTTGGCGAACGAAGGCAAGATCCCGGGCGTCAAGAAAGCCAGTTGGTAGGGTTTGGCCGGTCCGGCACAGCCCGGCGCATGCAGGATACTGAACTATGAGTTTGAGCGACCCAATAGCTGACATGTTGACGCGAATTCGCAACGCGACGCGCGTGCGAAGAGCGCAAGTCGATGTGAAGGCGTCGAAGATCTGCGAAGGCATCGCGGCGGTCCTGAAGAATGAGGGCTACATCGAGGGCTTCGATCGGATCGAGGACTGCAAACAGGGCACCCTAAGGGTCTTCCTGAAGTACGATCAGCAGGGCGACCCGGTGATCAGCGATATAACGAGAACGAGCAAGCCAGGCTGCCGGGTGTACGTGGGCGTCGACCATCTGCCGACGGTCCTCGGGGGCATGGGCATTGCGATCGTTTCCACAAGCAAAGGGGTTATCAGCGACCGGGGCTGCCGCGAGAACAAGATCGGCGGCGAGGTCCTGTGTACGGTAAGCTAAGATGAGTCGGATTGGAAAGAAACCGGTTGAGATCCCCAAGGGCGTGAAGGTCGAGCAAAAAGGCCGGCTGGTGAAGATCACCGGGCCCTTGGGTACGCTTGAGATGGACTGTCACCCGCACATCAAGGTGACGGTGGACGATTCGGCGAGCCGGATCGATGTGGTGAACCCGAAGCCGGAGGACCGCGAGGGCAAGCAGCTCCACGGCACGATGCGGGCGCTGTTGGCCAACATGGTCACCGGCGTGAGCAAGGGGTTCGAGCGCAGGATGGAAATCTATGGAACCGGCTACAGCATCAAGGACCAGGGGGGCAAGCTGGTTCTTCAGATCGGTTTCTGCCATCCGGTGGAGTTGGCGATCCCGAAGGGGATCAGCGTGAAGATCGACGTGGCCGCGACGCGAGGCAACGACATTCCCGCGAAGTTTGCGCTGACCGGGATGGACAAGTGCGTTCTCGGTCAGTTTGCGGCCAATATCCGGCGGGTTCGGCCCCCGGAGCCATACAAAGGCAAGGGCATCCGTTACGCGGACGAGCATGTCCAGCGCAAGATGGGTAAGGCGTTCGCCTCAGGCGGGGCATAAGTGAGAAGTCGGCTTTATGAAGAGTGAACAACATAAGAAGGCGGCGTTGCGTCGCAAGCGACACGTGCGAAGGAAGGTCTGTGGAACGCCCGAGCGGCCGCGACTGTCGATTTTCCGGTCGAACCGGCACATCTACGCGCAGATTATCGACGACGTGGGTGGCGTGACGCTGCTGGCGACGAGTACGCAGACGAAGCTGTTGCGCGACCAGGTGGTCGCCGGCGCCAATCGCAAGGCGGCCGAGACCGTTGGCGAGGCGCTGGCAAAGAAGGCCCTGGACATGGGCATCAAGTGCGTGTGTTTCGATCGCAACCGTTACAGGTACCATGGGCGTGTGAAGTCCTTGGCCGATGCGGCCAGAAAGGCCGGCCTGGCCTTTTGACAAGGGCGCTAGGAAACTGGGAGACGACATTGGCTGCAGAACCGGTGAGAAAATCCGAGCATGAAGAGAAGCCGTTGGAAGATACGGTGGTTAAGATCTATCGCTGTGCCAAGGTGGTCAAGGGTGGGCGGCGCTTCAGTTTTGCGGCCCTGGTGGTCGTCGGCGACCGGGCCGGGAATGTGGGCGTTGGCTACGGCAAGGCCAATGAGGTGCCCCTGGCGGTAGAGAAGGGGATGAAAGACGCGAAGAAGTCGATGCACGGCGTGCCGCTGGTCAAGCGGACGATCCCGCACCAGGTGATCGGCCGGTTTGGGGCGACGAAGATCGTCCTTGTTCCGGCCAGCCCGGGTACGGGCGTCATCGCCGGCTCGAGCGCCCGGGCGGTGCTCGAATTTGCCGGCGTTCACGATGTGTTGACGAAGGTGTACGGAAGCACGGCGGCCAAGAATGTGGTGAAAGCCACGCTCAATGGATTGCTGAAGCTGCGCAACAAAGAAACGATTGAAGCGTTACGGGGTGTCAGCATTTCGTAGCGGCCACGATGACCAATTGGGTGATCTAAATGTTGAGTCATGAAATAACTTCTGTCGTAGGCAAACACCAAGGACGCAAACGCGTGGGACGCGGGCGCGGCGCGGGCTCAGGGAAGACGGCCGGCCGCGGGCACAAAGGCAGTCACAGCCGGGCTGGAGCGGGAAGGTTGTCGCTCTATGAAGGCGGACAGATGCCTTTGTTCCGACGCGTGCCGAAGCGCGGGTTTAACAATAAGCAGTTTGCCAGTCGATTTGAAATCGTCAACGTTTCGCAGTTGGAAGCCTTTGAGGACGGCGCGCAGATCGGCGTCGAGCAGCTCTTACGGGCCGGCTTGGTCGACGATCTCCAGAGCAAGGTCAAGATCCTCGGGGACGGCGAGCTGACGAAACGGCTTCTCGTGGCGGCCCATAAGTTCAGCAAGACGGCGGAGCAGAAGATCGTCGGCTGCGGGGGCACGGCGACGAGAGTCGGCGGCAAGGAAACCAAGAGTGTCCGACGCAAGCGCGCCTGAGGACGGGCGAGCTTGGCGACGGCGAAAGGTCCGAAGCAGACAGCGGAGAACAGGTAAGTGATCGGAACGATTGTCAATATCTTTCGGATACGGGATCTGAGGAATAAGATCCTGTTCACGATCGCGCTGCTGATCATCTATCGCGTGGGCTTTCACATCCCGAACCCGGGGTTCGACCACGGTCGGATCGCGGCCGTCTTCGAGACGGGCAGGGATACGGAGAGTCCACTGGGTCGGGCGGCCGAGTACTTGCAGATGTTCACGGGCGGTACGCTCAGCCGAAGCAGTCTGTTCGGACTGGGCATCATGCCCTACATCACGGCCTCGATCATTCTGATGCTGCTGGGGGAGGTGGTCCCGGCGCTGAAGAAACTTCGCCAGGAGGGGCAGACCGGACACAAGAAGATCCAGGAGTACACGCGGTATCTAACGGTGTTGATCTGCGTCGTTCAGTCGGTGATGTATATGAAAATGCTCGGTGGCTACACGTATCCGGGTATGCAGGTCCAGGCCTATATCATGGGCATCATCGGCATGACGGCCGGGACCGTGTTTCTGATGTGGTTGGGTGAGCAGATCGACGAATACGGCATCGGCAACGGGATCAGCTTGATCATCATGGCGGGCATCATTGCCCAAATGCCGTGGGCGATCATGCGGCTGGGCCAACAGGTCGATTTCACGCTGGGCGCTCCGACGGGATCGATCGGGCCGGCCCGAATCCTGTTCTTGGTCGCCTCCTTCGTGTTCGTCGTCGCCGGTGCGATCCTGATCACACAGGGGCAGAGGCGGATTCCGATCCAGCAGGCCAAGCAGATGCGCGGCCGCCGGATGTACGGCGGGCAGCGACATTACCTGCCGTTGCGGGTCAATCATGGTGGCGTCATGCCGATTATCTTCGCGTCGAGTTTCATGATGTTCCCCCCGATCATCGTCCAGCAGATCGCACAGTTCTATCCGCGATCGATGGTTCTGCAGACGATCCTCGGGGCCCTGCGGGGCGACGCCTACACGTACAACGTTCTGTACATGTTGTTGATCTTCCTGTTCGCGTATTTCTGGGTGACGGTGCAGTTCCAGCCTCGGGAGATGGCGAAGAACCTCCGCGATTCGGGGAGCTTCATCCCCGGGCTGCGGCCGGGACGACGCACGGCCGAGTACCTGGAAACGGTGATGACGCGGATCACGTACTTCGGTGCGGCGTTTCTTGCCGTCATTGCGGTAGTGCCGACGTTCCTGACGTATTTCCTCAACATCGACTGGACGATCACGACGTTCATCGGTGGAACGGGTCTGCTGATCGTCGTCAGTGTCTCGCTGGACCTCGTCCAGAAGATCGAGGCCAATCTGCTCATGCGGAGCTACGACGGATTCAGTTCGTCGGGCAGGATTAAAGGGGCGTATGCATGAGAGTCGTACTGTTGGGAGCCCCCGGTGCAGGCAAAGGAACGCACTGCAAAAAGATCGTCGGTCGGTATGGTCTGCTGCACCTGTCCAGCGGGGACATTCTTCGACGGGAGCGCGCCGAGGGAACCGATCTCGGCAAGAAGGCGCAGAGCTATATGGACGCCGGGACCTTGGTTCCCGACGATCTGATCGTCGAAATGATGAGCAAGGCCGTGAAGGCGGCGCCCCGGAGCGGGTTTGTCCTCGACGGCTTTCCGCGCACGGTCTATCAGGCCGAGGCCCTGGATCGGGCCTTGGCAAAGGACGACAGCGGCATCGATGTGGTGATCAATCTCCAGGTCGATGATGCGATCGTGGTCGATCGGATCACGGGTCGGCGGAGCTGCCCGAAGTGCGGCGCGGTCTATCATGTCAGGAACATGCCGCCCAAGGAGGCGGGTGTGTGCGACCATGACGGCGCGGCCCTCGTTCAGCGGCCGGACGATACGGCGGAGGTTGTGAAGAACCGCCTCGCAACGTATTACGAGCAGACCGAGCCGGTGGTGAAGTACTACAAGGCCCAAAGAGACGTCCGTGATGTGCCGGCGGATGGCGATGCCGATGCCGTGGCGGCCGTGCTGTTTGATATTCTGGATGTGCTGAAATAGGTGGCGCCGACCGGGATGCACGGAAGGCGTTTGCCGCGGAAGATGTGAAGTTGGATAGATGGCTGTAACGCTTCGGAGTCGCAAAGAGATCGAGTTGATGCGCCGGGCGGGTGCAGTTGTCGCCAGCGTTCTTTCAAAATTGCAGGAGGTGGCAGAACCGGGCGTCACGACGGCCCAGTTGGACCGCGTGGCGCTGGAGATGGTTGCCGAGGCCGGAGCCGAGGCCCTGTTCAAGGGCGTGCGGAGCCCGCAGGCGCGACAGCCGTTTCCCGGTGCGATCTGTGCGTCCGTCAACGACGAGGTGGTCCATGGGATCCCCTCAGAGACGACTGTCCTTCGGGCGGGCGATCTGCTGAGCGTTGACTTCGGCGTCAGGCTCGGCGGCTACTGCGGTGATTCTGCCACGACGGTGGCGATCGGCGAGATCTCGTCGGACAAGCGAAGGCTGATGGACGCGACGAAAGGAATGCTCGATGTCGCGATTGCGGAAGCCCGGCCTGGGGTCCGGTGGAGCCAGGTCGCTCGAAAGATGCAGCAATACGTCGAGGACGGCGGGTTTTCCGTCGTCCGGGATTTCGTGGGGCACGGCATCGGCACGAAGATGCACGAGGACCCGAAGGTCCCGAACTTCGTGAGCCGCGAACTGCTGGCAGACGATATCTTCCTGACCGAAGGTATGGTTCTGGCGGTCGAACCGATGGTCAATGCGGGCAGCTACCACGTCCGAACGTTGGCCAACGGGTGGACGGTGGTGACGAAGGACGGCAAGTGTTCGGCGCATTTCGAGCACACGCTTGCGATTGTCAAGGGCGGTTGTGACGTCCTGACGGCAAGGGTGTAGCGGCGGTCGGCACGGAAGAAAGGGGGCGGCGTCCGCCCCGACAAATATAGAGATGTAGATGGCGAAGAAAGACGCGATACGGTTACAGGCCAAGGTGATCGAAGCTCTGCCGAACGCGATGTTCAAGGTCGAGTTGGAGGGCGGTCACAAGATCCTGGCCCATGTCTCGGGCAAGATGCGAATGAACTTCATTCGGATCCTGCCGGGAGACATGGTGACCGTGGAGATGTCGCCGTACGACCTCAATCGAGGGCGGATCGTGCTGCGGCATTAGACGTAGGGCCGCCGGTCGGTGGCCCGCCGGGTACGAAAGCCGTCGGAAAGCGTGGAATGGAAGATGAAGGTACGAAGCTCAGTCAAACGCATATGTGAGAATTGCAAGATCGTCCGTCGTCGCGGGGTCGTTCGTGTGATCTGTTCGAACCCCCGGCACAAGCAGCGTCAGGGTTGAGAAGGCGCAGAAGCAACGGACGGCGGACCGACCCGCATCGATTGCAGATGGGTGTTAAAAGGGAGCCAATATGCCGCGTATAGTGGGTATCGATATTCCGGACAACAAGACGATCTGGGTGTCTTTGACGTACATCCCGGGGATAGGTCGGCATACGTCGGAGATGATTCTGAAAGAGGCCCGGATCGAGGTGATGACCAAGGCGAACAAGCTCAGCGAAGACGAGTTGAGTCGGATCACGCAGATCATCGACCGCAACTACGTCGTCGGGGGGCAGCTTCGCCGGCAGGTGGCGCAGAACATCGCCCGGCTGCGGGACATCGCCTGCTATCGCGGGATCCGTCATCGCCGCGGGTTGCCCGTGCGAGGCCAGTGTACGCAGAGCAACGCAAGGACGCGCAAGGGCCCTCGGAAGACCGTGGCGGGCAAGAAGGGCGTCAAGGAAAAGCGCTAATGCATGGCCGACCGTGCCGTCCTGGGACGAGGGGTCGTTGGGGCCGGAACAAGCGAAGCAGAGTTTATCGGTAAGAGATCCAGATGGCAAAGAGTGGAAAACGCAAGGTTCGGAAGAACGTCGTTCGGGCGATCATCCATATCAAGGCGACGTTCAACAATACGCTGATCACGGTCACCGATATGGACGGCGACACGATCTGCACCGGTTCGGCCGGCTGTGTCGGCTTCAAGGGGTCGCGCAAGAGCACGCCCTTTGCGGCGCAGCAGGCGGCGCAGCGGTGTGCGAGCACCGCCATGCGAAACGGGGTGCGCGAGGTCGAGATCAAGGTCAAGGGGCCGGGGTCCGGTCGCGAGTCGGCGATCTCGGCGCTCCAGGGCGCCGGCCTTCGCATCGCATCGATCGAAGACGTCACTCCGCTGCCGCACAACGGATGTCGACCGCCGAAACGCAGACGGGTATAGGCTAAGGCTCCAGAAGACTCTACAGGAGATTGATTGATATGGGACGTTATCTCGGTCCATCGTGCAAGCAATGCCGCCGCGAGGGGATGAAGCTGTTCCTCAAGGGGCTCAAGTGTGAAACCGCCAAGTGCCAGGTTGAACGCCGACAGCGGAATTTGGCGCCGGGCATGCACGGGTGGCGCCGGTCACGATTGAGCGAATACGGGGTTCGCCTTCGGGAAAAGCAGAAAGTCAAGAGGTATTACGGCCTCTATGAGCAGCAATTCATGCGGTACTTCCACGAGGCCGAACGCCTCAAGGGCAACACCGGGGAAAATCTGCTGCAACTGCTGGAACGACGGTTGGACAACGTGGTGTACAAGCTGAATTTTGCGCCGTCTCGCAAGGGGGCTCGACAACTGATCGCCCACGGTCACATCTACGTCAACGGGCGGAAGGTGGACGTGAGTGATTACACGACCAAGGTGGGCGATCGGATCGAGGTGAAGGACTCTGAAAGAAGCCGCAAAGAAGTGAAACAGCAGCTCGAGAGCAATCCGAACTTTACGACCCAGACGTGGCTCCAGTTGGACCGCGAGAAGCCGGCGGCTACCATTGTGGCCCTGCCGAGCAGGGAAGATGTGCAGATCCCTGTCGAAGAGCAACTGGTCGTCGAAATCTGTTCGCGATAGGCTCGGAGGTGGAAGATGCGGAATGGGGTGGCCCGGAAATCGGGATTCGGTTCTGCATGGTGCTGTGCAGTGTACGGACGAAAGTTTAGATCGGAGGCCTACATATGCGAGTGACATGGCGTGGGTTAGAATTGCCGACTCGTGTTGAAAAGGACAGCGTCATCTCGACGGACAAGTACGGGCGGTTCTACATCGAGCCGTTCGAACGGGGGTTCGGTACGACCGTCGGGAACAGTCTGAGGCGCGTGTTGCTCTCGTCGCTTGAAGGCAGTGCGGTCACCTCGATCAAGATCAGTGGAGTGGATCATGAGTTCACCTCCGTCGCCGGTGTGATGGAGGATGCCACGGACATCGTGTTGAACGTCAAGAGTCTGGTTATCCGTTTGCAGGGGGACGGGCCGAAGACGATGAAGGTTTCGGCGGACAAGGTGGGGGTCGTCACGGCGGCGGACATCGTGGCCGATCCGGCGATCGAGGTCTTCAGCAAGGACACGGTCCTGGCCACGCTCACGGAGAACATTCACTTCGAGATGGAAATGGTGGTCGAGAACGGACGCGGATACGTGCCGGTTTCGGAACGAATCGCCGATGCGGACCGGTTCGATCAGGAGATCGGCCTGATTCACCTCGATGCGGTGTATTCGCCGGTGACGCGCGTCCGGTACACGACGGAGAATACCCGCGTCGGCCAGCGTACGAACTATGACCGTCTCATCATGGAGATCTGGACCAACGGCACCGTCGCGCCGGACATGGCGCTGGTGGAAGCGGCCAAAATCCTTCGCAAGCACATCAATCCGTTCGTCCAGTACTTCGAGGTGGGTGAGGAGACGGTGGCAGGCGAGATGGCGCCCGAGGAACCCGAGGTGGCTGTCGATGAGGAATTGGAGGCCAAGCTCAATACGCCGATCCAGGAGCTGGAACTGTCGGTTCGAGCCAGCAATTGTCTGGAGTCGGCCAAGATCGAGACCGTGCGGGAATTGGTGGCGATGAATGAAGCGGACCTGCTGAAGATTCGCAGTTTCGGCAAGACATCGCTCCGCGAAATCAAACGAAAACTCGCCGACATCGGTTTGTCGCTGGGGTTGAAGGACGGAGGACAATAGACCTCCGGGCCGGTCCACGAGAGCGGTCTGAAACTATCGAGAAGAGGAACGTTGGCATATGCGTCATCGAGTTGCAGGACGTCGGTTGGGCAGGACGAGCGAGCATCGTCTGGCGTTGCGCCGGAATCTGGCTCAGTCGCTGTTCGAGCATGAAACGATCTCGACCACGATCGAGAAAGCCAAAGAGATCAAGCCGTTCGTGGAGAAGCTGATCACGTTGGCGAAGAAGGGCAAGCTCGAGCATCGTCGCCGTGCCATCGCCTTGCTCGGCAACCGCGCTATCCTCGATATCGAGGACGGTAAGAGCACGAAGAAGGGGACGGTGGTCGGCAAGTTGTTCAGCGAGCTTGGCCCGCGGTATCTTGAACGGCCAGGCGGGTACACGAGGATCATCCGTTTGTCGTTGCGCCGCTTGGGCGACAATGGGGAACTCGTTTTGCTCCAGCTCCTGGGCCAGGATGAGCCGATCAGGAAAGAGCGCAAGGCTTCGACGAAGAGAGGCAAGGGCAAGAAGACCGCCGCACCAGCCAAGCCCAGAAAGACGGCCAAAGCGGCTTCTGCAGACGAGCCTCAGGGCCCTGTGGAGTCGGCCGAGTCGGAGGCGACCAAGTCGCCGGAGGCTGCCGAGGACAAGCAGTAATCCAGTCGGACCGCGTGCAGGATCGAGCGAACATGGATGATTGCGTCTTCTGCAGGATGGTCGCCGGAGAGATTCCGGTAGTCAAAGTCTACGAGGATGAGGTTGTATTGGCCTTCCTCGATATTGCGCCGGTCAGCGATGGGCATACGCTGGTGATCCCAAAGGCACACTGTGCTAGGGTGCACGAATCGGATCCCCAGATCCTGGCGAACGTATGGTCGCGTCTCGGGCGGATCGCCGGGGCGGTTGCGGCGGCGATGGACGCGGATGGCTACAACGTGCTGTGCAACAACGGCCGGGCGGCAGGCCAGGTCGTCGATCATCTGCATTTTCACATCATACCGCGGAGAACGGATGACGGCATGTTCTCGCGGTGGCCGGCCTATCGGTACAAGGAAGGCCGAATCGTCGAGATCGCAGAAAAGATTCGCAAAAGTCTGATCTGAACCGATCTTGTGCTTGATCTGCCCGGAGATTTGTGGTAGTCTTCCGGCACGTGAGGATTCGGTGAACCAAGTCGAGATCCGAGCGTAAACGTGATGAAATTGGCCGCGGGGTAGAGCAGTCTGGTAGCTCGTCGGGCCCATAACCCGGAGGTCGGAGG
>ERZ764778.480-NODE-480-length-48166-cov-6.936252_pt1 | contig 48166 bp, 41 predicted proteins | sample MGYA00374951_ERZ764778 | MGnify/ENA primary metagenome ERZ764778 (study PRJEB28918, sample SAMN05720193) | bioreactor metagenome | isolation source: Anaerobic biogas reactor | place: USA:Washington, USA | collected 2015-08-08 ...
GATCACCGGCGACGCCCTCGTGACACTCGACCTGAACTCGCCGCTCAAGCTCCTGCGTCGCGAGCGCACGCTGGCCGGGCCGCCGTGGATCACCACCTGGAGCTGGCTGGCGGCCACCGCCTCGGCGGTCCGCCTCGCCGGCCTCCGCCCGAGCGTGATCGCCGCCGGCCACGGCGTCCCCTTGGCCGGCGCCGAAGCCACGGCGCACCTCCAGGAGTTCCTCCGGCGCCGACCCGCCTGAGCCCGACCGCGGCCTGGTGACGCGTCAACCGCGCCAGGCCGCGGTGTCGTCAAACGGCGGTCCGCGTCGTCAACCGGCGGCTCCCCAGAACCGTCCGTGACGCCGGCGGCTGAACTCCGCGTAATCCCCCTGCAGCTCGAAGTCGGCGTAGTCGACCGCGGGGACGCGCGCGCGGTGCAGCACGAGCTGGTCGTTGGCCTCGTTGAGGCGCGACACCAGCGCCGCCTCAGAGTCGCTGAGCGGGCTGAGCACGGTCCCCAGATGGAAGGCCCAGAGCGGCGCCGACCCGGGATCGTACTCGGCCGGGAGGAAGATGTTGTCGAAGTCCGCCGTGCCGCCGTCGTACCGGTAGCGAGCCACCGCTGCACCGCCCTCCCCGACCTCCACCGACACGGGCACGATGGTGTGCGAGAGGAGGTACGACGAGACCGACGAGACGCTCCGGGACTTGCCCCCGAGCGTGGCGACGACGGCCTCCCAGTGGTAGCTGGAGGCGTGACAACGCAGGACGTGATGGCGCTCGATGACCGCGTCCTCGTCGTCGACCATCCAGCCGACGAAAGCGGCCAGCCCGTGGTACGGCGTGTCGCCCGAGTCGAAGGCGGCGAGCACGCGCGCGTAGTCCACCGCCTCATCCGCGGCCGACCGGCGCAGGCAGTCGAAGACCGCCGCATCCTGCTCCGGCGTGACCGGACAGGGGCAGCTCAATACCACCCTGAACGCCAACTCGAGCGCCTCGCCTCGGATCCTCATCTCAAGCTCCTCCTCCGTCTCGGCTGCCGCCGCAGTCTATACCGTGGGCCTCGTCGCGCCTCGATCCTGGACGTTCGCCCCATCATCCCGGAGACCGCTCCGGCCGATGAAGAACGTGACGGCCACGCATACGGCTTCCGCGAAGGCGGCCCCCGTGAACAGACTCGACCTCAACGTCGACACCGCGACCAGTCCAGCCGAGACGCTGGAGGTCGTCTATCCGTCGCACCGCGCGTCCGCCGCACGGATGCGCCGCGCGCTCCGCGCCTTCCTGGTCCGGCGCGCGGTCGAGCCGGTGGTCGTCGCCCAGGTGGTGCTGGCCGCGGACGAGGCGTTCGTCAACGCCCTTGCGCATGGCGGCGGCGACGTCGTCCGCGTCTCCGCGCGGGTCACGCAGGCTGAAGCCGCGGTCGAGGTCCGGGACCGCGGCGCCGGGTTCTCGCCCCCCGCGTCGAGGATCGCGGCGCCGAACGTGGATTCGCCGCACGGCCGTGGTCTGTTCCTGATGGAGCGCCTCATGGACAGTGTGCACATCTGCTCAGGACGGGACGGCACGACCGTCCGCATGGTCCGACGGCTGGTGCGCTCCAGGGACGACAGCGACCCCTCGATGCTCTGGACGGACACGGCGGCACGCTGTGCGGAGGTCCCAGGAGCGGCGTAAGCGCACGCGGAGAGTCAGCCCGAAGACGACTGGTGGGCGCACCTGGATTCGAACCAGGGACCTCTTCCTTATCAGAGAAGCGCTCTAACCGACTGAGCTATGCGCCCACAGGGGTCTTGGAGTCTACGAGTGCGGGTCGAAGGCGTCAACCGTGACCGATCATGTCCCGGACCAGCCGGTCGCGGTCGCAGGTCGCGAGCCCGGACTCCCGGAGGCGGGCGTGCAGGCGGTGCGGCGTGACCCGTGGCGGTACTTCTCGAGGGGGCGCACATCATCGCCTTCGCCCGGCTCCTCCTCACCTCACGGTGTGAGCCTGCCGCACCTTGCCGTATACTCAGAGCATGATGGATGTACAGGAGATGGTCATTTACGGCGTCAGCTTCGACGTCATCGGCAAACAGCCCATCGTGCTGCTCAAGACCGTGGAGGGCAATCGCTTCCTCCCCATCTGGATCGGGCATCCCGAGGCTGCGGCGATCCTCATCAAGCTGCAGGGCACCAGTCTGCCGCGTCCCATGACGCACGACCTCCTCACCAACGTCATCGGCTCCTTCCGGGCCCAGGTCACTCGTATCACGGTGACCGAGCTCAAGGAGAGCACGTTCTACGCCCGGCTCACTCTCGAGAGAGACGGCGAGGAGGTGGACATCGATTCGCGGCCCAGCGACGCGCTCGCCCTGGCCGTGCGGACCGACGCCCCGATCTTCGCCAGCACCGAGCTGATCGACGAGAACGCCATCGAGTTCGAGCGCGAGGTGGACGACACCGAGGAGATCGTGGAGAGCTTCCGTGACTTCCTCGAGGGAGTCTCTCCGGACGACTTCCGCACCGCCGAGGTCACCGCCGACGACGAGGCGTTCATCATCGACCGGGATGCCGTGGACGAGGACGAAGAGGACGACGACAGCGACGAGATGGACGACGAGGAAGACGAGGAGGACGACGAGTTCGACGGCCGGTCGGACGACCCGCCGCAGAACTAGCCGCCCGCCGCGTTCGGCGGCCGCGCCCCCTCCCCGCAGAAAGGCCCTCACCGTGAGCACGCCCAGCGACGACCCGGTCGTGACGCAGCTGCGCGACCGGATCAGCGAGAACGACCTGCGCATCATCGAGTTGATCAACAGGCGGGTCGCCCTGGTCGACGAGCTCTGGCGCCACAAGGCCGAGCACGGCATCCCGATGCACAGCCCGGAGCGCGAGCGCTCGATGATCGCCCTGCTGACGCGCGCCAACGGCGGCCCGCTGTCGCAGGACGCGCTCGTCCGGGTCTACAGGACCATCGTCGAGACGACCAAGCAGGAAGCCGAGCGGCTGCAGTCCGGCTGAGACCTGCTTCGCGGGCGACCGGGGAGCGGCCGCCCCGCTCACGCCTCAGCCTTTGAGCACCCCGAGGGGCCGCAGACGGGCGACCTTGCGTGCGAGGCCGACGGCGTCGACGACCCCGACGATGTCGGCCACGTCCTTGTAGGCGAACGGCGCCTCCTCCGCCAGCGAACCCGTCGACGCGCACTTGACCACGATGCCGGCGCCCTCGAGCTCACGCCGCACCTCGGCGCCGGAGCGGACCTTGCGGGCCGCGTGCCGGGAGAGCAGGCGGCCGGCCCCGTGACACGTGGACCCCCACGTCTCGCGCCTCGCCGTCTCGGTCCCGGCGAGCAGCCAGCTCTCGCGGCCCATGTCACCCGGGATGATCACCGGCTGGCCGACCTCCCGGTACCCGGCGGGCACGTCGGGGTCTCCGGGGCCGAACGCGCGCGTGGCCCCCTTGCGATGCACGAGGACGGCGCGCTCCTCGCCGTCGACCGGATGCACCTCCCGCTTGGCGATGTTGTGCGCCACGTCGTAGACGAGCTCCACGCCGAGACGCTCCCAACTGCGACGGAACACCTGCTCGAAGGCGCCGCGCACCTGGTGCATGATCATCTGTCGGTTGGCGAACGCGAAGTTGCAGGCGCAGGCCATCGCAGCGAGGTATTCACGGGCCTCTGCCGAATCGAGCGGCGCGCAGGCAAGCTGCCTGTCCGGCAGGTCGATACCGGCGCGCGCGGCTGCGCCCGCCATCCGGCCCACGTAGTCGGTGCAGACCTGATGGCCGAGCCCCCGCGAGCCGGAGTGGATCATCACCGCCACCTGTCCTGCGCCGACGCCGAAGGCGGCTGCGGCCCGCTGGTCGAGTACCCGATCCACCACCTGAAGTTCAAGGAAGTGGTTGCCGGAGCCGAGGCTGCCCACCTGCCCGCGACCGCGAGCCAGCGCTTTGCCGCTCACGGCGGACACGTCGGCGCCGGACATGGACCCGCCCTCCTCTGTATGCGCGAGGTCGTCCCCGGTGGCGCAACCCCGGCGGACGAGGAACGCGGCCCCCTCTTCGCAGAGCCGCTTCAGCTCGCTCTCCCTGAGCTCCAGCGCCCCGTGAGGTCCGGTGCCCTGCGGGACCCCTCTCATCAGCTGGTGCATGAGCGCGTCGAGCCGCGGTTTGGCCTCGTCGACGCCGAGCCCCGTCCGCACCAGCCGCACGCCGCAGTTGATGTCGAAGCCGACGCCGCCCGGCGAGACGACTCCGTCCGCGGCGTCCATGGCGGCCACCCCGCCGATCGGGAACCCATAGCCCCAGTGGATGTCCGGCATCGCGATGCTGGCGCGCAGGATGCCCGGCAGCGTGGCGACGTTCGCGACCTGCTGCAGCGCCTCCTCATGGCCCGCCTGCATGAAGAGACCTGGGTGCGCATATACGCGCCCCGGGACGCGCATCGGGCCTTCCCGGGGGATCTCGTAGACGAACTCGTCTCTCCGCTCGACACGCATCACATGCACCGTCACCCGCGCACGACCACCGTCGCAGGCCCCTACACATCGAGGACGACGAAGCCCTCCCAGCCGGCGCTGCGCTGCTCGAGGCGGAGCTCGTGGAGGGTCGCCGCCTTCACGCCGCCGCACATGATGTGCCTGCCGACGTCGAGCGGCTCCCCGGCCACCCTCGCCCGCAGCCGACGCTCTCCGAGCTCACGCACCTCGAACTCCGTGAGCACCAGCTGCCGCGCCTCGAAGAGGTAGAGGAGCTCGTTGAGCCACGCGGCGAGAAGCAGGTCCGCGGCCTCCGCCTCGAGCTCAAGCTCGACCTCCTCGAGCTCCCCCTCGCGGAGCGGATCGCACACGAGCGAGAACAGGGCGCGTCCCGCCTCCTCGAAGACCTCCGCCGCCGTCGGACCCCAGACCCTCACGCCGATGTCCGCGGTGTGGTCGACCAGTTCGAATCCCAGGCTCATGCCGTCTATCTACCCCTGCAGGCGCGTGCCCATCCCGCCGGACCGGATCCCGGCCGGGACGCGACGTCACGCAGAGACGGTGGCGCCGGCGGCCGAGGCGCTCAGGCCGAGCGGAGTGGCCGTCACGCCCTCGGCCGCGAAGGCCTCCGCCATCACGCGTGCCACGCGAGTGGCGTCTGTCGCCAGGCCGACGAAGGCGACGAGGCTCGGCCCGGAGCCGGAGACGGCGACCGCGGCGGCGCCGGCGTTCTGGGCCGCGGCCCACGCCGCGCGCGCCCCCGGGATCAGCTTGAGCCGCGACGCCTGATGCAGGCGGTCGTCCATGACCTGACTCAGGAGCTCGTAGTCGCCGGTGCGAAGCGCCTCGACCACCAGCGGCGTACGCTGCAGGTTGAACACGGCGTCGGCCATGGAGACCTCGGTGGGCAGTCCGGCCCTGGCGACACCCGTACTGAACGGCAGGTCGGGCACGGCGAGAGCCACGTGGACTTCGGGGACGAGGATCTTCTTCGTGAGCAGCCGCTCACCCTTCTGCACGACGATGGTGAGGCCGCCGAGCAGGGCGGCCGCGACGTTGTCGGGGTGCCCCTCGATGTCGGCGGCCAGCTCGAGCAGGCGGTCGCGCCCGAACGGCCGGCCCATCAGCGTGTTCGCGCCGAGCAGGCCGGCCACGATGGCCGTGGAGCTCGATCCCAGGCCGGAGTCCATGGGCACACGGATGCGGGAGTGGATGCGGAGTCCGGGCGGCGCGGCGACGCCCGCCTCCTCACAGAGCCGCAGGAAGGCGCGTGCCACCAGGTTGCGCTCGTCGCGCGGAAGACCGGGCTCCGGCACACCCTCGGCGGTCGCCAGGACGCCGTCGCCTTCGAGGCTGAACCGGACCTCGTTCCACAGGTCGAGGGCGAGCCCCAGGCAGTCGAAGCCGGGGCCGATGTTGGCCGTGGTCGCCGGGACCCTGACGCGACAACTCGGAGCGGCGTCGCGGCCCGCGTTCATGCCTCGTCTCCGTACTCCTCCGGCCCGGGCCGGTCCCGTCCCCGGGTCTTCCGCCACCTGAAATACATCCACAGGACGGCGACGACGACGGCCGCCACCACCGCGTAATCGGCGAGATGCAGATACCCGCGGATGTCCTCCCAGTGCTCGCCCATCCGCACACCCAGCCAGCCCAGGAAGAACACCCATGGAATGCACCCGAGCAGGGTGTAGAGGGTGAACCGCCAGAACGGCATCCCGGCGACGCCGGCGGGCAACGAGATGAAGGTGCGCACGATCGGCAGGCAGCGGCTGAAGAAGACGGCGACCGGTCCGTAGCGGGCGAACCAGCGCTCGGCCAGCTCCACGTGATGATGACGCAGCAGCACATACCTTCCGTACTTGTCGATGAACGGGCGCCCGCCGTACAGGCCGATCCAGTACAGGATCCAGGAGCCGACGAGGTTGCCCAGCACCCCGGCGACGGTGATGCCGAGCAGCGTCATGTCGCCCTCGCTCACGGCGAAGCCGGCGAAAGGCATGATGGCCTCGCTCGGGACGAGGATGCCGGCGCTCTCGAGCGCCATGAGCACGAAGACCGCGGTCAGGCCCCAGTCGCCGATGAGCGCGGTCGCCCACTGGACCACCGGATCGATGATCGACTGCATCATGCCGGCAAGCGTACCGTACCGGCGGGTGGGCGGGCGAGCACTGAGCGGACGGCGGAGACGACACTGCGCTCCAGTGGCCCGCTCGCGACCGGCTGTGGTAGGTTGCGGGCTCGACTCTCCCCGCCCGCAAGGAGGCGTTCCACATGGCCGTCGGACTCATGGACATCAAAGGACAATACGCCGAGCTGCAGGACCGCATCGAGGCCGCCGTGCTCGCGGTGCTACGCAGCGGACGGGTGATCCTGGGGCCGAACGTCAAGGGCTTCGAGGATGAGGCCGCCGCTTTTCTCGGCACGACCGGAGCCGTGGGCGTGGCCAACGGCACCGACGGTCTCACGATCGCGCTCCGCGCGCTGGATGTCGGGCCGGGCGACGAGGTGATCACCGTGCCCTTCACGTTCTACGCCACACCGGAGGCCATCGCCCAGACCGGCGCCAGGCCCGTGTTCGTCGACATCCTGCCGGACACGCTCACCATGGACCCGGCCGCCGTCGAGGCGGCCGTCACCTCACGGACCAGGGCGATCATGCCGGTCGACCTCTTCGGCCTCCCCTGCGCCGCCGACGCCATCGACGCGGTCGCGAAGGCGCACGGCCTGGCCGTGATCGAGGACGCCTGCCAAGCGTGGGGCGCGACGTACGACGGACGTCGCGCCGGCGGCCTCGGCGATCTCGGCGTCTTCAGCTTCTTCCCCACCAAGAACCTCGGCGGGTTCGGCGACGGCGGCCTGGTCACAGGCCACAGCGAGGCCCTCGTGCAGCGCGTCCGCGAGCTCCGCTTCCACGGCAGTAAGGACAAGAAGACGTTCACCGACATCGGCTTCAACTCGCGTCTGGACGAGGTCCAGGCGGCGATCCTGCGCCTCGAGCTCGAGGTCATCGATGAGTGGAACGGCCGCCGGGCGCTGGTGGCCGAATGGTACGACGAGCTTCTCCCGGACGAGATCGTGCGGCCCGCCGTCCCCGACGGCCTCACCCACGTCTACCACCTCTATGTGATCCGTCATCCGCGACGTGACGACATCGCCGCCGCCTGCAGGGAGCGCCAGGTGGACTGCGCCGCCTACTACACGACGCCCGCACACCTGCAGCCGGCGTTCGCCGACTTGGGCCACAAGGCGGGCGACCTCCCCCACACGGACGAGGCGGCGGCGACCAACCTGGCGCTGCCCATGCACCCCAACCTGACACGCGAGCAGGTCGCGGAGGTGGCCGCGGCCGTGGCGGCTGGGCTGGCCTGAGGGCGCCGCGGACGCCGGACGAGCCCTGCGCCCGGCCATGGCGTCGTGCCCCGTCGTCGAAGAGCCGCTGCCGTCACCTGAGCGGACGACATCTGGCGCCGGCAGCGGCAGGCGCCTTGCGGACGGCGCCGAACCGGTGACGTGATGAGGATCTGGGTGGACATCACCGACGCCCCCGCAGTCGTGTTCTTCGCGCCGGTGGTGCGCCGTCTGGAGGAGGCCGGTCACGCCGTGACGCTCACGGCGCGCCGCTTCGCCGGCGCCGATCTCGTCCTGCGGCGGTACGGCCTCGGTGGTCTGCTCACGATCCGTCATCGCGGCGGCGGCCTCGGGGCGCGCGCCGTCGGCCTGGCGAATCGGACGGCGCAACTGCTCGGCTCCGCGGCGAGCGGTCGCTGCGACGTGGCCGCCGGCAGCCACGCCAGCGATTTCGTGTTCACCGCCTGGACCCTGGCGATCCCCCAGATGACGTTCCTCGACCCTGACCGCCTCGGGCGAGGCAACCTCGTCAACGTCCGGCTGGTCGACGAGGTTGCCGTCCCCGAGGCGGTGCCCGTGGCGGGCCTCACGGGCATGGGGGTGACGCGCAGCAAGCTCTTCCGTTACCCCGGCTTCAAGGAGGAGTACTACCTGCACGACGCGCAGCCGGACCCGGACGCGCTGACGCGCCTCGGAGTGCCCCGACGGCACGTGGTCGGCGTGGTGCGCCCTGCGGCCCCGCCCTCGCGTGCGGCGAGCGACGCGGCCGCGCTGCGCGACGAGGCCACGCTCGTCCGCCTGCTCATCGGCCTCGCCGGACGTCGCAACCTCACACTCGTGGTCGCGGCGCGCGATCACGAGCAGCGGCGGCGCCTGTTGGGACTCGGCCTGCCCGACGTGCTGGTCCCCGACGGGCTCACCGACGCCGTCGGCGTGCTGGCTGCGGCCGACTTCGTCGTCGGGCTGGGCGGCGCCATGCTGCGCGAGGCCGCGGCTCTCGGGACGCCGGCCTACACGCTCTCGACCTCCGCCGACCCCGTGGAGGCGTCCCTGCTCGGCGACGGTCGGCTCCGGCGCATCGTCGGCCCGGACGACATCGCGCTGCGCAAGAAGGACCGACGGACCGCCGTCTCCGTCCCTCGCGATCCCTGGTTGTTCGCAGACCGGCTGCTGCGACTGGCGCGCCGCCGCGCCCGGCGGGCGCGCCTCAGCCGCCTCGTCCGTGAGGCGGCGGAAGAGCCGCGCCCGCCCTTCTGAAGGGACGACCGGCAGGGACGACCGCGCCCCGGTCCGATCCGGCGGCAGTACGGGGCTGGCGTCACGGTTGTCACTGGAATAAGCTTCCCTTATGGACATCCGGCAGATCCGCCTCTTCTGCCGCATCGTCGAGCGCAAGAGCTTCTCGCTCGCCGCCGACGAGATGCGGATCACCCAGCCTGCCGCCAGCCAGCAGGTCCGCAGCCTCGAGCGCGAGCTCGAGGCCGTCCTCCTCGACCGCTCACGGCGCACCGTGGTCCCGACCGACGCCGGCCAGGTCCTGTACCGCTACGGTCGTGAGATCCTCGACCTCGATGAGCGCATCCACACCGAGATCCTCGACCTCGGCGAGCTGGTGGCCGGACGTGTCCTCGTCGGCGCGTCCACCGGCCCCGGGGACAACGTCCTGCCGGCGATGCTCACGCGGTTCAAGCGGGAGTATCCGGGCGTGAGTATCTCGCTCCACGTCGACGACACGCACACCGTGATCGAGCGTGTGCTCTCCCGCGAGTTCGAGATCGGTGCGGTCGGCGCCGTGACCCCGCGCCCCGAGCTGGTCGCCGAACCCCTCGCCCGGGACGAGATCGTGCTGGTGTGCGCGCCGGGGCATCCTTGGGCGGCACGCCCGACGGTGACTCTCGAGGAGCTGGTCGCGGAGCCGCATCTCATGCAACAGCAGGGGGCGGGAGTCCGCAGCGTGGTCGAAGAGCATCTGCGTCGCGCGGGAGTGCGCCCCGAGCGTCTCAACATCGTCATGGAGATGGGCCTCATGGAATCGGCCAAGCAGGCGGCGATCGCCGGCGGCGGCGTGACCTTCCTCAGCCGCTGGGCGATCGGCCCAGACCTCGAGCACGGCACGCTGAGCGTGGTCTCCGTCGAGGGGTTCCGCATCCTGCGCGACTTCTACACCGTGCGCTCCCGGACCCGGGTACTGAGCAGGGCCGCCGAGGCGCTGCTCGCGTACTTCCGCGAGCAGTACGCCGAGGCGGCGCCGGCCGGACCGTCTGCTACCATCGGGCACGCGTCGCGACATGCGACGCGCGGACCACGAAAGGGCGACCGATGTTCGAGTTCCTGACTCTCCCTGAGCGCACCACCAAGCCCCGTGAGAGCGGGCTCACGCACGTGCTCGACAAAGGACTCAGCCTGGACCAGGTGCGGCAGTTCCTCGACGTGGCCGGCGACCTCGTCGACATCGTCAAGCTGGGGTGGGGCACCGCCGTGGTCACCCCCCGCCTCAGGGACAAGGTCGCCCTGTACCTCGGGCGCGGCATCCCGGTCTGCTTCGGCGGCACGTTCTTCGAGCTCTGCGTGCGGCAGGGCAAGCTCGAGGAGTACCTCGCCCTGGTGGACGCCTGTGGCATGACCCACGTCGAGATCTCCGACGGCACCATAGAGATGGCCGAGCAGGACAAGCTCGCCATCCTGCGCCGGCTGACGAGCCGCTACAGAGTGCTCAGCGAGGTGGGCAGCAAGGACGACGCCAAAGTCATCACCCCCACGCGCTGGGTCGACTCCATCCGGCGGGAGCTGGAGGCAGGCGCGTGGAAGGTCATCACCGAGGGGCGCGAGAGCGGCACCGCGGGCATCTACCGTCCCGACGGCGACATCAAGGACGGCCTGCTGGAAGAGATCCGCACCGCCTTCGACATCTCGCAGATCATCTTCGAGGCGCCGGTCAAGAAGCAGCAGGTCTGGTTCGTCAGGCAGTTCGGCGCCAACGTCAACCTGGGGAACATCCTGCCCGAGGAGGTCGTCTCCGTGGAGACGCTCCGTCTGGGCGTGCGCGGCGACACGCTGCTCACGTTCCATTAGGGTCGCTCCGGAGCCCCTCACGAGGCCGCCGATCATGACCATCCTTCTCGCCCGCCACGCCCAGACGGACTGGAACCTCGAGCCGGCCCGCTGCCAGGGCTGGGCCGAGGTGGAGATCAACGCGGCCGGCCGCAACCAGGCCCGCGAGCTCGGCCGTGGACTGGTCGGGCGCGGTATCGAGCTCATCGTGACCAGCCATCTCGTGCGCGCGAGACAGACCGCCGAGCTCGTGCATGCGCAGCTCGGCGGCGAGCTCCCGCTCGTCGTCGACCCCCGGCTCGCCGAGACGCACCGTGGGGAGTGGGAGACGCGTCGCTTCAGCTCCATCATCCGGGACGATCCCGAGGGCTGGGCGCGCTACCGCGAACACCCCGAGACCTTCCGTTTCCCCGGCGGCGAGAGCCTGGCGGCGCAACAACGCCGTGTGCTCGCCTGCCTGCGGGACTGCGCCCTGGACGGCCGCACGGCGCTGCTCGTGACCCACGGCGGCAGCATCAGGCTCGTCCGCTGTTTCCTGGAGGGCGCCGGCCTCGAGGCGTTCCACACCGGCAGGACGACCAACGGCGGGCTGGAAGAGGTCGCGACCGACGACCTCGCCGGACGCATCGACGTCTACCTCGGCCGGCGGAGCTGAGCACCTCGCCCCGGCGATGCGGCATGCGGACCGAAAGCAGCGCGGCGTGAGCGGCAAACGCGAGGACTACCTCTCCTGGGAGCAGTACTTCATGGCGGTCGCCCTGCTCTCCGGCCAGCGCAGCAAGGACCCGAACACGCAGGTCGGCGCCTGCATCGTCGACCCGCGGCGGCGCATCGTGGCGGTCGGGTACGCCGGCTTTCCCCGCGGCGCCTCCGACGACGAGCTTCCCTGGGCCCGCGAGGGCGCGCCGCTCGAGACCAAGTATCCGTTCGTCTGCCATGCCGAGCTGAACGCGATCCTCAACCGCAACAGCGCCGACCTCGCCGGGTGCACGCTCTACACGACGCTCTTCCCCTGTAACGAGTGCGCCAAGGCGATCATCCAATCCGGCATCACCGAGGTCGTCTTCCTCTCCGACAAGTACCGCGACTCCGACGCCGGCGTGGCGGCCCGCACCCTGTTCCGTCTGGCCGGCGTGACGACGCGCCGCTTCGCGGAGCCCCTGTCGGTCGTGCTCGAGGGCGGGGCGTGACCACACCTCGACCCGGCGACGAGCCCCAGCGTGTTCTGGGTGCCGCTCGGGGACCTCGATCTTCGCGGGGGGCGCCGGTCCGCAGGTCGCGCCTGGAGGATGGCGGCATCTTCCCGGGCAACACGGTGCCCGGGTTCGAGCCGGCCACGCCGTGCGACCTCCTGCCTGCGACACTCGCGTAGTCGTCCGGGAGGCGTGTCGAGTGGAGCGCCGGCGGGTAGGATCGACTTGGGCGAAGGCTGTGCCGCGGCTTGTCCATGACAGCGCCGGGCAGAGCCGTGGAGGAGTGGGCGATGATACGCGCTCCCCTGTCGTTGTCTTGCCGCCGGTGGGTGGCCGCGGCGGCGGCGGCCGTCGCCGGCGTCGTCCTGCTGGCCCTGACGACGGGCGGCTGCGGCTCGTCCCCGGCGGACTCGGGCACGGCCTCCCCGCCGCCCAGCGCCGCGGTGGGCTACTGGCGCTCCCCGGCGGACCGGCAGCCGCCGAAGCTCATCCGCATCCACGAGGCCGAGGGCCGTTACTTCCTCTGGTGGCCGCCGAGGAGCGCCCGCGCCGCGATGGTCGTGGAAGGCGACCGCCTGGTGCGCCACCACTACCAGGGCGGTCGTGAGATCGAGCGCGAGGAGTTCTGGGCCAAGCCCGACGGCACGCTCGCCTTCCTCGGGCGCCTGCCGAAGGAGGGCGGCGGGTTCACCACGCCCGACGTCGTCGTCTTCACCAAGGCGACCGGCGGCGAGGCCGAGCTCGATGCCCAGTTGCGCGCGCTGTTCGCCGAGCCGACCATGGACCAGCAGGCTGAGACCCTACTGCACTCCGTCTTCAAGTGGGCCCGCGGACACGGTGGGGCCTTCCCGCCACGCGCCGATCTGCTGCCCGGTGGCGTCTTCTGGAGCTGGCGGGGCGCGCCGCGTCTCCGCAACGCGGTGACGGGCGCGCCGCTCGCGCTGGGCAGCGGCCCCGGCGACTTCGAGTACGCCGCGTCGGGCGACCTGAACGGCAGCTACGAGTGCACGATCAGCATGCACCTCGGTCCCGGTTTCCCCGACATCGTCCAGGGCGAGAGCGGGCAGTGACCGTCGAGGGCTTCCCCGCCCGTGGCCGGCCTGCCCGGCAAGCACGGAGAGCAGAACGCCGGACGGCCTGCCCTTGAGCGACAGGCCGGCCGCGTCAGCTCATGTGCCCCGCTCCGCACAGGCACCGGCGCGAGCGGAGCGGGATCCAGGTCTGCCTCGGCAGAGCGCCGGCGACGGAGATCCTCAAGCGCTCGCGTATCGCCCCCGCGCGCGCACCGGGACTCGCGATGCCGGCGGCGTTCGGCTACTGCGGATACGAGGTCGTCGAGCAGACACCGTAGCGCCGGCTCCCGGCGCTCGCCCTGCCCCTTGCCGCGGTGAGACTCTGGAGTGCCCTGCCGGCGCCCAAGGCGACGCGCCGCCCGTCAGCCGCGCTCCCTGACGATCTCGATCGCCGCCTTGCCCGTCATGTGCTCGATGACGAGCTCGAGTACGCAGACCCGCCTCCACTCGCGCTCGATCTCGGCGTCCGCCGCTCCGAGGTGATCGGGGGAGTACTTCTTCGCCAGGCACTCGAGCGCGTGTCGCCGCTGGGCGTCGTCGGTGAGCACGCGCGCGCGGCCGAAGACGACCGCGCTGCGGAAGCGCGTCGTGAACGTGCTGGGTGCGACCTCGTCGGCGGCGATGACGCAGAACGAGACCTTATCGCTCCGCGCGATGGCGTCGAGCTTGTGGCCCGCGGCGGCGCAGTGGAAGAACAACCTGCCGTCGTCGTAGGCGTAGCTGAGCGGGACGGCGTAGGGGTACCCGCCGTCTCCGTGTACCGCCAGCACTCCGGAGGTGCACGAGCGCAGCATGGCGACGCTCTCCTCATCTGAGAGGAGTTGCCGCTTGCGACGCATCTCTCGGAACATGCTTCTCGCTTCCTCTCGGGGTCCGCGCGGTCAGAGTCGCGCGCGGGCTGTGCGCCCACGCGGCTCGCCTGGCCGCTCCGCGCCCATGCTACCGGACCCCGTCATGTCCTGCCGGGGGATGCGCGCCGCGGGCCGCGGGCCTGAGGCTGGGCCGGCGCCGCGGGTCGGACCGACGATCCTTCTCCTCCTGGCGGCCGCTGCCCTCTACGTGGCGTCGCTCCCGTGGCTGGCCGCGACAGGCGCATGAGCGACGGTCTCCCGGCGCCCCGAGGGACATGCCGGGACAGGTGGGTCCCTTGTGCGTCCAGAGTGGCCGCTGCGCCCGCCGGTGCACGTCGGGGAGGTCGTTCGCGACATCGCCGCGGGCGCAGCGCACCGCGGGCCTGAGCGGTCCCGGCCGTCCGGCGGAGGCATCGGGAGGAGCCCCGGGAGGTAGAATGACCGGACAAGGACGTCCACACCGGCCGAGAGCGCCGGACCTCCCTCACAGGCCATGACCCGTCACCCCGGATGCGACCACCCCCGCGCACACGCACGATGCTGACCCTGATCCTGATCCTCGTGGCCGTCCTGGTCGCCCTCCTCGTCGGAGCGCTGGTCGTCGGCGTACACCGTTGGGACTCGGAGACGGCACGGCTCCGTGCGCGATTAGATGCGGCCCGCGAACCCGTACACCCGTCGACGGTCGACCTCGGACAGCTGGAGGGTCTGCCCGCGCCCGTCCAGCGCTTCTTCCGCGCCGCGCTCAGCGACGGACAGCCGATGCTCGCCGGCGTACGAGTGCGGCACGCCGGTACCTTCAACCTCGATGAGACCACCGACCGGTGGAAGCCGTTCACTTCAGACCAGCAGGTCGTCGCACGGCGACCCGGATTCGACTGGAACGGGCGCATCACGATGGCCCCGGGCCTGTCTGTGCGCGTCCACGACGCCTACGTCGCCGGAGAAGGCCTGCTCCATGCGTCGCTGGCAGGGCTCTTCTCCGTCGCGGCCTTGCGGGGGACCCGTGACCTGGCCGAAGGCGAGCTGCTGCGCTTCTTCGCGGAGGCTGCATGGTATCCGACCATACTGCTGCCCATCCAGGGCGTACGATGGCAGGAGGTCGACGACCGCTCAGCCCTGGCCACGTTGCACGACGGCGACGTCGCCGTGACCCTCCTCTTCGAGTTCAACGAGGCCGGGCTCATCGAGACCGTCCGCGCGGAGTCCCGCGGGAGACGCGTGGGCGACGAGATCGTCCCGACGCCCTGGCAAGGCCGCTTCTGGGACTACCACGAGCGGGCCGGAATGCGGGTGCCGCTCGAGGGCGAGGTGGCCTGGGTCCTGCCCCAGGGGACGAGGCCGTACTGGCGAGGACGCATCACCGAGATCTCTTACGAACTCGCGCGATGACCGCGTGTGCATCACATCCGCCTCTCCCCGGCCGTCGCCCCCGATGACGCCGCCCGGGGGACTCCCGCCGGCGGCGCCGGGTCTGCGCAAGCTCAAGGACCGGGTAGTCCCCGATCCGCCGGAGATGGACCCGGACGAGCGCGGCCGCACTCCAGGCTTCGTGCTCGTGCTCCTCGCCGTCGCCGCGCTCGTCATGGGTACGACGCTGACGGTCAACGCGGTCGCAGACCCCTACGGCACGCTCGGCACGCACCTCTTCCCCACGGTCGTCACCTCGGACCGCACTGTGAAGGCGGACAGGATCGAGCAGCTCACGGCGCCTCCGCAGCTCGTGGTGCTCGGGACCTCACGCGCGATGCGCTATGAGCCCGCCTATCTCGAGGCGAAGACCGGCCTCAGGACCTTCAACGCCGGCGTCAACGGTATCGGCGGCACGGCGGACGCCTGGGCCATGAGCCGGTTCATCCACGAGACCTGGCCGCAGTCCGCCCCCGAGTATCTCTGGCTCCTCGACGTGGAATCCTTCGTTCCCTTCGAGATCGGCGCACGCACGACCGCGGAGCCCCGGCTCGCCCGTTTCATCGCGCACGGAAGTCTCGCCGAGGGACCAGGCGGATTCGTCCGCGCACTGTGGCGCGCCCGAGAGGTCCTTCTCTCCCTCGACACGGCCTATGACTCGGCGCGCGTGCTGCTGCGCCGCGACGAAGCGGCCGTCAGGGAGAGCAGATACCGGCGCCGGATCCTCGCCGACGGGGTCCTGACGCCGCGCGCCTGGAGCGCGGGGGAGTGGAGGCGCCGCTGGCCGCAATCCGTGGCGCGGTACAGCGCACTCCACGACGGCATCTACGAGAGCCTCGATGCGACGGCCCAGGGCTACTTCGAAAGGACCCTCGCGTTCATGAACGAGCAGAGGAGAGTCCCTGTCGTAGTGCTGACGCCGATCTCCCCGGACCTGCACAGGATCCTTGCCCCGCTGGGCTGGGACGACCGGCACGAGGAGGTCCTGACGTACCTTCGCTCCCTGCAGGGCCGGCACGACTTCGTGATCCTCGACATGACCGACCCGCGCGTGTTCGGCTTCGACCGCCACGAGTGGTACGACGGTGTGCACATGACCACCGTCAACACGCGCCGGGCAGTCGACTACATCATCCGCCAGACCGGCGGATGGCCGCCGGCGCAACCGCCCGGGGACGGCCGGTAGGCCCCGCGGCGTGCTCCTCAACAGCCATAGCTTCCTGCTGGTCTTCCTGCCGGTCGTCGTCGCCCTCTACTGGCTGACACCGCACGGCCGCCCACGGCTGGTGCTGCTCGTGGGCGCCTCGCTCTTCTTCTACGGGCTGTGGGACTGGCGCTACGTCCCTCTGCTCTTGACCACGACGCTCGTCGACTGGGTGGCCGGGCGTCTGCTCGCGGGTTCGACGGCGGAGGGCGCGAGCCGCCGCCGCAAGCTGGTTCTGGCGGCGGCTCTCGCCCTGAACCTCGCGGTGCTCGGTTACTTCAAGTACCGCGGCTTCTTCGTCGACCAGCTGGACGGCGTCCTGTACCTCCTCGGTATGGGCCGGCCGCTGCCGACGATCCGCTTCATCCTGCCGGTCGGCATCAGCTTCTACACCTTCGCCGGGATCTCGTACGCGGTGGACATGTACCGCGGCCAGTACCCGCCCGCCCGGAGCGTGCTCCACTACCTGGCCTGGGTCACGCTCTTCCCCTACATCCTCGCCGGCCCCATCATCCGCTACGGTCACGTCGGCGCCCAGCTGGAGAGCGTGCCGCGGCGGCTCAGCTGGGCGCTCGTCGCCAGTGGCCTCTTCTTCCTCGTCCTGGGCCTCGCCAAGAAGATGCTGGTCGCCGACGTGATGGCCCCTTACGTGAACGAACTGTTCGCGCACCCCGGGCGCCTGGGCCTCTGGTCGGCGTGGGCGGCCGCACTCGGGTATACGCTGCAGCTCTATTTCGACTTCTCCGGCTACAGCGACATGGCCGTGGGCGTCGCCCTCCTGATCGGGTTGCGCTTCCCCCAGAACTTCGACTCGCCCTACAAGGCGGTCAACCCCTCCGACTTCTGGCGCCGCTGGCACATGAGCCTCTCCGCCTGGCTGCGCGACTACCTGTTCATACCGCTGGGCGGCTCCCGCGGGAGCACGCTGCTCACCGTCCGGAACCTGCTGATCACCTTCGTGCTGGCGGGCCTCTGGCACGGCGCCGCCTGGACGTTCGTCGTCTGGGGCCTGCTGTGGGGCGTCTTCCAATCTGTGCACGTGGTCGCGAAGAAGTACGGCCTCACGCCGGGCTGGACGTGGCTCAACCGGCCCCTGACATTCGCGGCCGCGGTACTCGCGTGGGTGTTCTTCCGCGCCACGTCCGTCCGCGCCGCCCTGAAGATACTGGCGTCCATGGTGGGCCTCCGCGGCGTGAGCGGAGAGGAGACCCTCGGCGTGGCGCCGCTCTTCGCGGCGTTCATCGTCGGAGGCCTGCTGTGGGTCAATCTGCTGCCCAACACCTGGCAGATCACACCCCGCCCGCGGCTGCGTTACGCCGTGCTGCTGGGGGTCCTCCTGGCCGCCTCGCTGCTCGCCCTCAGCAAGCGCAGTCCGTTCCTGTACGTCCAGTTCTAGCGCAGGCAGCCGTGACCGTGGAGGTCATCGCCGCACGGCGTCAGAGGGTGCCGGCGAGCATCGCATCGCGCTGCTCCCAACGGTGGAGCATGTGATCTTCGGGCAAGCGCACCTCGAAGCTGAAGGCCTGCCCGTCGCCCACCAGGCTCGGCGTGCCGTCCCGCGTGACCTCGATCCAGCCCTGCCAGCGACCCGCGAGGTCCAGCGGCCACGACGTCGACACCTCGAGGGACTGCCCGGGCGCGAGCGGAAGCGGCTGGTCGGAGACGAGGTCGCGCGGCAGGCCCCCGGGGCCGTGGACGACCAGCCGGACCCCCTCGAGGTCGACGGGCCGGCCTCCCCGGTTGGTGAGTGTGAACCAGGCGTAGATGCGCTGACCGACCTCACGGTCGCCGTCATCGAGCTTGACCGAACCGTCCAGCTCCACCGTGCCGGGCGCATCCGCCGGGACGACGGGCTCGGGGGCGGCGACCGGGGCCACGCGGGTGTCCGTCCAGTCGCCGCCCAGTTCGCCCATGAAGGCTTTGACGTTGGCGACCCACGGCGCCGTGCCCTCGGGGCAGTAGCGCGGGGCGATGGCGTCGACGGAGAACAGGCCGGCCCCGTGGTAGAGACCGCCGGCGAGACCCGCGGCCACGCGCGCGATGGCCTCGTCCCAGGAGGCGAAGTCACTCTCCGGACGGGTGGGTCCGTAGAACCAGTTGAAGGCGTTGTACGTGCACTGGTCGCCGCCCCGGGAGTAGAGGAAGCGGCCGAAGCTGCTCTCCGCCCCGGCGATGGCGACGAGGAACACGGGGTCCACGCCGTGCCTCAGGCCCTCGCGGATGAAGGTGGCCCCGGTGCCGGTCATCGGGGAGTCGTGCCGGGCCAGGAACGCGTCGAGCGCAGCGGCGTCGGGGTCCGCGGCGGCCGTCGGCGCGAACGCCCCCGCCGAGACCGCGGCCAGCAGCAGCGCAGCCGCAAGCACGATTCCGGCTCTGGCTCCCTTCGGCACCGATCTCCTCTCGACGCGCGGTGTCGCCACGTCCTGCGCGCGGACGACGAAGGCCGAGTATAGCCGGACCCATGCAGCGCTGCCGACCCGGCGGGCGACCGCCGCCCCGGTGCACCCGCGGGGAGCGATGCGAAGCGCATCGGACTTCTCATCCGGCGCTCCACAGGTAGGATGAAGACATGACACAGGGACCCGACCGCGACGCCTGCGACCTCCGCTTCCCCGGCCTGCAGGCCCTGCGCCTGATCCGCCGCGAGATCGAGCGCACGCGCCTCGACCTCACCGGCCTGCGCGTGCTCACCGAGGCCGCCGTCGGCTATCGGCGGCTGACCCCCGCGATAGCGGCGCTCGCCGGCGCCGACCAGGTGTACGCGGTGGGGCGGGACAGCGCGGTGGCCTCGCGGAGAGACGCCGAGGAGCAGACCGCATACTTCGCCGGACTCGCCCATGTGGAGCGGCGCCTCACGTTGCTCCCGACGCGCCTCCAGGCACCGCTACGCACGATCGACGTGGTCACCGACCTGCCGGGAGTGCGACCCGTCGACGAGTCGGTCATCCGCAACGTGGCGGACACGGCCGCGGTCACGCTCATGGCCGGCGTCGACCGGTGGCGTCCGAGCGACACGGACGCCGCCACCTGCCGGCGGCAAGGCGTCGCCGTCGCAGGCCTGGATGAGGAGGCGGTCGGTCTTCACCGCTTCACGGCGCAGGGCGTGCTCCACGCCCTGCTCGAACTGGGCGTGGAGATCACCGGCAGCTCGATCATGGTCGCCGGCGAGGCGCGGGCACTCCCGTACGTCGTGCGCGCACTGACCCGATCGGGGGGACGGGTCCTGGTCGCGGCGCAGGCGACGGCCGGGAGGATCGAGCTCTACGGGGGCGAGAAGGCCGGCGACGCGCTCGACGACGACGCCGTCGTCGGTCGTCTGTCCGAGGCCGACGCCCTGGTGCTGTGCCCTGCCGCCGCGGGGACTCGCCTCGTCGGACCCGGTACGCGCATCGACGCCGTCCGTCTCGCCGCCGCGACGCCCCACGTCGCGGTGGTGGGACTGGATGCCGGAGACGATCTGCGCGCGCTGGAGAGCGCCGGCCTGCGGTGCGGGGCTCCAGGCGGACCGGCGGGCATCTTCGATCTGCTGCCGCAGGCGTTGATCACCCGATGCGCGGCCGGGCTCAAGGTCGCCGAGGTGATGACACGGGCGCGACGGCGCGGCTCGTCGCCGCTCGCGGCGGAGCAGCTCGCCGCCGACGAGGCGCACGCCGAGCTGCTGCCCCAGGACCTGCGCGCCCTCCGACGTTGACAGCGGCGGGAGTCGCCCCGCGCAGGAACGGGGCCCGTCGCCCACCGCCCTGACCAGACGTACACGTGTGCGGGGGCGCCGCTCCGGGCCCGGGTGGTAGAATCCGGCGCGTCACGACCGGCGGCCGTTCCCGCGGCCGGCCGCACTCACCGACCTCCGGAGGCACCACGGACCTTATCGCCAAGCTGCGCATGGCGAGACGCAAGAGGGCGGGCGGTCACGGCTACTCGCTCCTGCTCAAGGACTCGGTGATCTACGGCGCCGGCCGCGCCCTCCAGAAGTTCCTCGTCGCGCTCCTGCTGCCGCTCTACACCGCCTTCCTCAGCCAGGCGGACTACGGCATCCTCGGTATGGTCGTCACGGTCACGACCTTCCTCGACGTCTTCGTCACCCTCGGGTTCGACGTCGCCTTCAGCCGCTTCTACTTCGACGACCGTTCGGAGGCCGCCCGCCGCCGCGTCATCACCAACGTCTTCTACGTCTCCACCGTCTACCCGTTCCTGCTTCTGGGGACCGCGGCCGTCCTCATGCCGCGCATCGCGCCGCTGCTGCTCGGCAAGGAGTACAACGCCGGCGACTGGCGCTATTTCGTCGTGGGTCTCACCACACTGTTCTTCAGCAACCTCAACGATGTGCCGTTCACGCTCTTCCGCCTCGAGCACCGGCCCTGGACCTTCACCGCCTACACCCTCGCCCGTATCGTCGTCCAGATCCCCCTCTCCGTCCTCTTCGTCGCCGTGTTCCACTGGGGCCCCATGGGCGTGCTGCTGGCCAATCTGTTCACTGCCGCCGGGATGCAGACCAGCCTCCTGCCGACCTACATCCGCCGGGTGGACTGGCGTCTGCACTGGGACCTCATGAAGCCGATGCTCGGCTTCGCCGTCCCGGCGCTGTTCACCGGCATCTCGTTCTACTGGCTCAAGCTGTCGGACCGGTACTTCCTGCTGCACTACCAGGACAAGGCCGTGGTCGGTCTCTACACCGTGGCCTACTCGCTGAGCCAGCCGCTGTACCTGACGCTGATGGCGTTCCGCATGGCCTGGCCGCAGTGGCATTACGCCAAGCTGCACGACCCCGTGCGACACAAGCAGATGGTGGCGCGGTCGGCCACGTACTTCCTGGCGCTCAACGCCCTGATGCTGGTCGCCATGGGCGCGTTCCTGCCCTGGATCGTGCACACGTTCCTGAACCAGAGGTTCTGGAGCATCGGGCCCACCACGTTCGTGCTGGCGCTCTCCGTGGTCGTGTACGCCGTGTACTTCGTCTTCTGGGTGGGCTGCAACGTCGCCAAGAAGAACCGCATGATCCCGGTGTTCTTCCTGATCGGCTCGGCGGTGAACATCGGGCTCAACTTCCTCCTCGTGCCCAGATACGGGATGTACGCGGCAGCGTGGACGACGGTGGCCGGCTTCGCGATCCTCGCCGTCACCGTCTACTTCTACTCCGAGAGGTGGTACCCGATCCCCTACGAGTGGGGCCGGCTGCTGAAGCTGACGCTGGCCACGGTGCTCACACTGGCCGTCGTCTGGGGCCTCGCCCGGGCGCTCGGTCAGGACGTCGCCATGCCGTACGACGAACTCGTCCTGACCACGCTGGCACAGGTGCCGGCGCTGCTCGTCTTCCCGCTGGTGCTGTGGGCGACCGGGTTCTTCACGCCGGGAGAGAAGGACATGCTGGCGCGCCTCCTGCACCGCGCCGGACGCCCGGCGGAGGCAGTGGGGGTCGCCGGTGCAGGCGCCCCCACGCGGGCGGGCGACCGTGAGCACGAGCTGAGTCGCGAGGACGAAGACGCCGAGGAGGAGGCGCTCGAGATGGAGAAAGAGGCGGACGTGGACTTCCTCGAGGGCCCGACCACGACCACGGTCACCTGAGCGACGCACGCACCGGCTGACCGGAGGACCGGCATGGACCGCGCGACACACAAGAAGCTGCTCGTGATCGCCAATCCCTACCCTCCGATGGCGAGCGCCGGCACGAACCGTGTAGTACGGTTCCTGCGGCATCTGCCGGACGAAGGTTGGCGGCCGTCCGTGCTGACCGCGAAGGCACGGGGTCCGGCGGCCGTCCCGGACGACGTGCGTGTGGCCCGCGCGACGGTGCCGTGGCCCCACCCGCTCCTCGGCGGTGGCCGGCGCAGCGCCGTGGTCAACCGCTGGCTGGCGGTACCGGACGCGTACTCCGCGTGGATCGTGCCCGCCGTGCTCAAGGGACGGAGGATCCTGGCGCGGGAGCGCTTCGACGCTCTCTTCAGCAGCTCGCCCCGCCCCAGCGTCCATGTGGTCGCCGCCGTCCTCTCCGAGCACGCCGACCTCCCCTGGCTCGCCGACTACCGCGACCCCTGGTCGACCTACCAGTTCAGGCGCTTCCCCACGCCGGCGCACCGGCGCGCCCACTACGGGCTCGAGGCCTGGTCGTTGCAGCGCGCCGCAGCCGTCACCGCCGTCAACCGGCCGATCCTTGACGACCTCGTCGCGCGTCACCCGTGGTTGACCGGGCAGGCGCACGTGCTGCCCAACGGGTTCGACCGCACCGAGGAGCCGGAGAAGGTGGCACTCGACGACGGCTTCTGGATCGTGCACACCGGCCGCCTCTACGGCCGCGAGCAGCAGGTGGCGGCCTTCCTCGAGGCGCTTGCGGCACAGCCGCCCGACGTCAAGGCGCTGTTCGTCGGCGTCGACGAGAGCCGGGTGAGACCCGACGCCGCGCGCCTCGGGCTGGGCGACCGGGTACGCGTGGAGCCGCTCGTGCCGCTGCCGGTCGCACTCGGCTACCAGCGCGCCGCCGACGCGCTGCTGCTGGTCAACGGGCGTCGTCCCGAGAGCATGTCGAGCAAGGTCTTCGAGTACCTGCAGTCCGGCCGGCCCGTGTTCGCCATCTCCCCGACCGGGTCGGCGGCGCGCACGCTCTTCTCCGAGGTCGGCGGCGCCACCTGCGTCGTCCCGGACGCGTCCATGGCCGAGCCGCTGGCCGCTTTCGTCGCCGCCGTCCGCGCCGGAGAGACGATGCCGGCGGCGCAGCCGGCCCTCGCCCGGTACGACATGAGCCGTCTCACAGCCGACCTGGCGACGATCCTCGACGGCTTGACGCCGTCTCTGCCCGGCACGGCCGCCGGTCGCGTCGCGCGCGCTGCTACCATGGGGCGATGAGCGCCGGACTCACACCTGACCTGCCGTCAGGCACGCGAAGCGCGCCGCCGACACCGCCGCGGATCGGCCCCGGCGATGCGGTCGTGCTCGTCGGCGGCGCCGTCCTCACCATCGCCGTGGCGGCAGTGGGGACGCGCGCTCCCCTGGTGGCCGGCGGTCTGCTCCTCGCCCTCGCGCTGGGCGCCGTCCTCCTGTTGGGCCGCCGGCGCCTGGCGCGCATCTCCGTCGGCGGCCTCCTGACGGCTCTCGTCGTCTCCTTGCCCCTGCTGGCCCTTCTCGGCCCGTCGTTCGCATTGCCGGTCGCTCCGCAGGCGTTCCTCTTCCGCGTCGTCCTTCTCCTCGTCGTCTGCGTCGGCGGCTGCTATCTGCTCGTGCGTCGCGACCCGCTCCCGTTCGCCGCCAAGGACCTCCTGCTTCCAGGGGCGGCGTGGTTCGCCTGGCTGCTGCTCGGCCTCGTGTGGGCACCCGACAAGCTGGTCGCTGCCAGCTACGTCGCCGTCGTCGTCACCATGGTCGCCGTGACGCTGGCGACGGCCGCCGCCGGAGGCACCCGACGCCGCCTCGTCTGGTTCGGTTCCACGATGGTGCTCGGCTACGCGTTCGTGGTCGGCTTCACCATCCTCGAGGCGCGCCTCGGCATCCGCCTGCCGACCTCACGCCTGCTCACGGCGGTCACCTCCCAGACGTACGCTGTGACGAGCGTCTTCCACAACCAGAACGACCTCGCCACCTACATCGCCCTCTGCTGGCCGTTCATGCTCTGCGCGTTCGTCTTCACGCGACGTCTCAGGTGGATCGCGCTCACGATGGTCTTCATCGTCGCCGGCGCAGCCGCCTTCGTCCGCACCGGCTCACGCTCGAGCCTGGTGGCCGTGGGCGTCTCGTCGCTCGCCGCCGTCGTCCTGTTCTCGCACTTCGCCCCCCGCCTCGACAGTCGTGCCGGCAAGATCGCTCTGTCCCTGGTGGTCGTTCTGCTGATGCTGGCGGGGGGCTGGTTACTCTTCAACGAGAGCCCGGACGCGATGCTGCGTCAGTTCCGCCTGCAGGCGTTGGTCAGTCAGGCCGAAGCGAACACGGGCTCGGGCGCCATCCGCTCGAGCCTCACCGGTCGAGGGCTGCAGATCGCGGGGGGCACCTGGCTCGTCGGCGCCGGCCCCGGTCAGGCCGAGGGCATCATCGGCTCCGGGCTCGACGCGCTCGGCATCGGCAACCTCCACAACTGGTGGCTCGAGACGTACGCCAACGGCGGCCTCATCGGCTTCGCCCTGCACCTCGTGTTCTTCGTGTCGTTGCTGGTGACACTGTGGCCTGTCGCCCGTCACGATCCGGACCGGCTCACGCGCTACCTGGCGTGCGGAACGTGGTTGGCGCTCCTCGGATGGACCATCGGATCGGTGGGCCCGAGCAGCTCGGTCGGCTTCGCGCCGATGTGGATCGTCTACGGACTGGGGCTCGCGGTGGTCTCCCGTTCACGCCTGGCGCAGCGGGAGCGGACGCCGGGACCGGAGGGCGGACAGCGTGTCCGGGGAGGCGCCGCAGCCGAGACGCAGGGGGGCGGGTTCCGGTGACCCTGCCGCCGCTCAGACTGCTGCTCACGGCGGCAGGCTGCCCGGGCGCCAGCACGCTCATCCGCATGCTCAAGGCGAACGGCGAGCGGGAGATCACCATCCACGGCGTCGACATGCGGGCCGAGGCGGTGGGACGCTTCCTCTGCGACGGCTTCGAGGTCGTACCTCCGGGTGGGTCGCCGGCCTACGTGCCCGCGCTCCTCGAGATCGTGCGGCGCGAACGACCGGACGTCGTCCTCGTGCAGTCCTCCGACGAGGTGGAGGCGGTGGCGCGCGCCCGAGGCACGTTCGCCGACCTCGGAGCACGCGCCCTCGTCGCCGGCCCCGACGCGGTCGCCGTCTGCAACGACAAGGCCGCGATGCACGCCGCGCTGTGCGACACGCCGGTGCTCCAGCCGCGCTCCCTCGTCCCGCAGAGCATCGACGAGTTCGTGGCCGGCGTACACGAGCTCGGCTATCCGCAGGCGCCGGTCTGCTTCAAACCCCCTGTCTCCAAGGGGTCGCGGGGGTTCCACGTCGTGACCACAGAGGGCGGCGACAGGCTGCTCGAGCGCCGAGGCGGTCTGGCCACGCTCACGCTGGAGCAGGCGGTGGCCGCACTGCGCCACGGCCCGTTCCCGCACCTGTTGCTCATGGAACACGTGAGCGGCCCGGAGTCGGTCGTCGACGCATACGTGGCCGGCGGGGAGATGGTCCTGTTCCAGGCCAAGACCCGCGAGGCCGTCCGGGCGGGTCTGGCGATGTCCTTCCGGACGGTCGAGCGGCCTGCGCACGTCGCCGCCTCGCGTCACGTCTGCCGCGCCCTGGGCCTGGAGGCGTTCGTCAGCATCCAGTTCATCGGTGACCACCTGATCGAGGTGAATCCGCGCGTCTCCACCTTCGTCTACCAGGAGGACTTCATCCTCCCGTACCTGGGCGTCAAGCACGCGCTGGGAGAACTCGACGCCACAGCCGTCGCACGCGCCCAGTCACGTCTGCGCACCTCACGCCGGTCGATCCGGTACTACGACCAGGTGTTCTGGGACGAATGATCCGGGACTGGTCACCGGGGCGAGGGCCGGAGGACGGAGCGAGCACCGGTTGCTATACTCGCCGGCCACCCGGCGGAGGGCGCGCGACACGCGGCGGGCCCCGGCGGAGAGGTGCGGACGACGAAGTCGGGCGCCGGGGATCCCGGCCGGGGAATCGCAGAAGACGGGAGGTGATCGGCTCATGAGTGCGACCGTGGCCGCCGTCGCGCGGTTCCTTGAGGAGTCTGGTCGGCTCGAGACGCTGCTCGCGGCACCGGGTGACGATCTCGATCGCATCGTCCTCACCGGCGTGGACACCGATCGCGCCGCGGGGCCCACGGACGTCACCTGGCGCCGCACTCCAGCCGCATCGGCGACGGAGGTCGGCGCCGGTCTTCTGATCTGTCCCGGCCCCGTCCCGGACGGGCCTCGCGCGGGCCACGCCGTGGCCGTATGCCGTGCGCCGCGCTTCGCGATGGTCGAGGTCCTCACGCGGTTCTTCACCGAGCTCGATGTCGATCGCGAGCCCGTGTACGCAGATCCCGGGCTCGCCGAGATGGTGGCCCGCAACCACTCGTGGGTCAAGAACGCGATCGTCGGACCCGGTGTGACCATCGCACAGCATGTGACGATCGGCTGCAGCGGGATGGGGTACGAGCGCGATGCCACCGGCCGCCTCGTCCGCTTCCCCCAGCTCGGCGGCGTCCTGCTGGAGGCGGACGTCCATGTGGCCGCGCAGGCGACCGTCCAGCGCGGAGCGCTCGGCGACACCGTCCTGCGGCGCGGCGCCAAGGTCGGCCCGCACGTCAACGTCGGCCACAACGTCGAGGTCGGCGAGGACGCCCTGCTGACCGGTCACGTGCAGCTCGGCGGCAGTTGCCGCATCGGCGCCCGCGCCGTGATCTGGCAGTCGGCGGTGATCGCGAACGGGGTGCGCATCGGCGACGACGCGGTGGTCGGCATGTGCTCCTGCGTACGCACCGATGTCGGCCCCGGCGAGGTCTGGGCGGGCAACCCCGCCCGCCGGCTGCGCTGATCCTGCCGGCCACGCCGCCGCTTTGACGCGCTCGATTGGCGGGCGCGCCGCTTCCGCCTGTATCATCGCGTTGACGATCAGCCGCCCCGGCCCTACCGCGAAAGGACGTGCATGAGGTTCGAGCGGTTTCTCGAAAGGGCCGCGGCCCGCCACCCCGCCGTCGTCCTGCAGGTCTCCTGGGCGAACGGTCTGGACATCATCCGCGATCTGGACCGTCACGGCGTACCCCTGTTGGGCCTGGACGCCAATCCGCGCGCCGTCGGCTTCAGCTCACGCCGCGCCGCCGGCCTCGTGTGCCCCGACCCGAAGAGCGACGAGGAGGCGTTCGTCTCCTTCCTCGAGGATCTGGGCCGCCGACTCCCTCTGCGCGGCGTGCTGTTCCCCACGCACGACGAGTACATCTGGCCCATCTCCCGCCACGCGGAACGTCTCGAGCCGTGGTTCATCATCCCGTTCTCGCGCTGGGAGGCCATGCGGAGGGTGTACGACAAGCGACAGCAGATCGAGAGCGCCTGGCGCTGTGGCGTCGACACGCCCAGGACCGTGTTCGTCGATTCCGCCGCGGACCTGGAGCGCGGAGTCCGCGAGATCGGCCTGCCCGCCATTCTCAAGCCCGTCGAGTCCCTGGCTTTCAAGCTCCGCTTCCGGCGCCACGTCCTGACCGTCGACACGCGCGACGAGCTCGACCGCGTTTACGACCAGGTGGACGACTGCGGGACCCTGATGATGCAGGAGATCGTCCCGGGCGGAGACGAGGAGCTCTACACGTTGGGATCGTACCTGGACGAGGGATCGCGCCCGCTCGCCGTGTTCACGGGTCACAAGCTGCGCCAGCACCCGCCCCTGTTCGGCCACTGCCGCATGGCGGTCAGCCGCTGGGTGCCGGAGCTCGCCGACGCCGGCATCCGTCTGCTCCAGGAGCTCGGATACCACGGCGTGAGCCAGGTGGAGTTCAAGCGCGACGTCCGGGATGGCCGCTACAAGCTGATGGAGATCAACGGGCGCCACTGGATGTGGCACGCCCTGGGCGCCGACTCCGGGGTCGACCTGTCCTTCGCCGCCTATTCCGACGCCGTCGGGCGGCCCTTCATCGCGCCGCGTCAGACGGAGGGCGGCAGGTGGGTCATCCTCCTCACCGACGCCCGTGACGCGTTCCGCGAGTGGCGCAGGGGCGAGCGCGCGCTCCTCCCCTGGGCGGCCTCCTACCGCAACGTGCGGCGCGACGGCCTCTACGACTTGGCCGACCCTCTTCCCGGCCTCCTTGTCACGTATCGCCAGCTGCGCAGCCTGGTCAGGCCCCCCGGAGCTGCACGGACGCGGAAGGACGCGCAAGCGCCGGGAGCCTCTTCGGACGCATGACGCAGCCGACGTTACCGCTGGAGCGTCTCCCGGTCTACGTGGACGCGCCCGACGCCTTCGTGCCCCGAGCGACCTGGGTGCTCGAGACGCTGCTCGCGCCGTTGGGCCGGGGAGTGGAGGTCACACGCGATCCGGGGCGGGCTCCGCAGAGTGTGCTCGCCTACGCTCCGGACGCCGTACCGGGGGTCCCTTCGCTTCCGCGCAGTGATGAGGCCATGACCCTCTTCGCCGCCGCCCGGCCGCTGCCGGCCGACGCGTTCACACGCAGGGCTGCGGCCCACGCCGGGCGGGGGGAGGACGGCCCGACCTGCCCGGTCGTGGCCGCCTTCCCCGCGACCCGGCCGGACGGTTTCGTCGCCGGCTGCGACCTCGTCGCGTCGGCGTTCGCGCTGCTGGCCTGCTGGGACGAGTACACCGTCGCCGCACGGGACCGTTACGGCCGGTTGCCCTACGCGGCGAGCGTGTTCTCCGCCAGCCCGGAGCTCAGGATCGAGCAGCCGGCGCTGGACGGCTACGTCACGCTCCTGCGCGCCGTGCTCACGCCGCGGCTCGCCGAGCTCGGCCTGGCGCCGCTGCCGCGTCCGGGCTGGATGTGGGGCGCCAAGCGCTTCGCCGTTGCGTTGACCCACGACCTCGACAACCTGCGCCGATGGACGCGGCGAGGGTTCGCCGCGACCGGCTACCGTGCGGCACGCGCCGTCCGCAGACGTGACTGGGCCGCCGTGCGCGGCGAGCTCGGCGATGCCGCCGACTGGCTCGTGCGTCATCTTCCGCGCGGCACGGACCCCTTCTGGACGTTCCCTCGCATGCTGGGCGGCGAAGACGTCCGCGGCGTCTCGTCCACCTTCTACGTCATCGCGCGGCACACGCACAGACAGGACGGGAGCCAGCCCGCGTCGTACCGTCGACTCCGTCCCCGGGCCCTGGAGGTGGTGACGCGGCATGGGCGCGAGGTCGGACTGCACGGCAACGACGCCGACCGCCTCGACGAGGCCGCGCTGGCCGCCGACCGTGCACTTCTCGCGCGCCAGGCCGGCGCCGAGGTGCGCGGCATACGCTACCACTACCTGCGCTGTCTCTACCACGAGACGCTGCCCTTGCTGGAGCGGGCGGGGTTCACGTACGACACCAGCCTGGCCTTCGCCGAACACGAGGGTTTCCGCTGCGGCTGCTCCTTCCCTTTCCGTCCTTACTCCCTGGCGGAGGAGCGGCCCCTCGAGCTGATCGAGCTGCCGCTGGCGGTGATGGACGGCACGCTCCAGCAGCCGCACTATCGTGGTCTGCCGGCGACGGAGGCCGCGGAGGCGGCCGCGGCCGTGTTCGCACAGGTGCGCGAGAGCGGAGGAGCGGCCAGCCTCTTGTGGCACAACAACCGCTTCGACCCACGCCTCTCACGCGGCTACGACAAGGTCTACTGGCGGCTGGTCGACGAGGTGCTCGCCCGTGGCGGTGAGGCGACATCGGCCGGTGCGGTCGTGACCCGCTGGCGAGAGGCGCTGGGGATGCCGGCGACCAGCGGCGGCTCGGGAGCCGGGACGGCGTGACCCGGGTCGTCCACCTCAGCGTCGTCCACAGGCCGGACGACCCGCGCATCCTCGAGCGCGAGTGCCGCACGCTGGCGCGCGCGGGCTACGACGTCATGTACATGGCGCCCGGCGCACAGCCAGGGTGGGACGCCGCCGGGGTGCTCCTCGCGCCGCTGCCGCAACGCGGCCGCAGGACCAGGTTCCTGAGTTCCGCGGGAATCGTGCGCTCCCTCAGGGCGCTGCGACCCCGTGTGCTGCACGTCCACGACCCTGAACTGCTCACCCTGTTCCCGATCGTCAAGGCGTTCGTGCCGCGGCTCGTCTACGACATGCACGAGTACGTCCCCGAGGCGGTCGCCGGCAAGCCCTACCTCCCACAGGCCGTCCGACCGGCCGCGTCTCGCACCACCGCGCTCGCCCAGAGAAGCCTCGCCGCGCTGGCCTCCGGCGTCGTGGTGGTCACCGAGGGGCAACTGGACGCCCTCGGAAGCGAGCCCGAGCTTCGCCTCGTCTCGCCGAACTACCCTCGTCTCGAACGCTTCAAGGATGCCGTCCCCGTGCCCGAGCTGGCCGCGGACCCGCGCCTCAAGATCGTCTACGTCGGCAGCCTGTCGCGCGCCCGTGGCTGCACGGTGATGCTCGACGTCATGGAGCGGCTCGGCCCGGAGGAGGCCGTGCTCTATCTGGGGGGCACCTTCAACGACGCCGCGCTCGAGGACGAGGTCAAGGCGCGGCTCGCCGCCGGACTCGAAGACCGTGTCAAGCTGCTCGGCCGGGTCCCGCCGGCGGAACTGCCACGCTACCTCGGCGCGGCCGATGTCGTCTGGGTGCCGTCCGTGCCGACGGCGCAGTACAGCAACACCGCCGTGCCGACGAAGCTCTTCGAGGGCATGGCGATGGGACTGGCCGCGCTCGTCAGCGACCTGCCCGGGCGCGGCGAGTTCATTCGCACGGAGCGCTGCGGGCTGGCCGTCGCGCCGGGCGTGCAGGGCCATCTCGAGGGAGTGCGACGCCTGCTCGCCCGGCGAGCGGATCTGCCCGGGATGGGCGCCCGCGCCCGCGCCGCGGTCGCGCGCCGCTACAGCTGGGAGGCGGTCGAGCGCGACCTGGTGGACTTCTACGGCGCGCTCTGCTCCGGGCCGGGCTGAGAGCGCCGGTTCAGCGCGGGTCGCCGAACAGACAGCGTTCCGCGTTCGCCGAGAAGAACAGCTCGCGCACCTCCGGCTTGACGGCCTCCGACCAGGCCTCCACGGCGCGGTCGAACTCCACCAGCGGGTAGTCGGTGCCGAACAGGCAGCGGTCCTTGAGGTAGGAGTTGACCGCCCGGAGAGTCGCCTCGGGAAGGTACTGGGGCCACAGGGCGCTGAACTCGAGGAAGATGTTGGGATGCTTCTGGGCCACGGCCAGCGGCAGGACCCCGAAACCGTTGCCGGCGTGCGAGATCACGAGCTTGAGGCCGGGGAAGTTCATGGCGATCTCGTCCATGTATTTGGGATCGCCCAGCCACATGCTCTGGAAGCGGTTGTAGTGCAGGCTGCCGTGGACGATCGCGACCAGGTTGTGCGCCTCGCAGTGGGCGTAGATCGGGTAGAGGACGCTGGCGTTGGCCGGCACGCCCCAGATGTACGGGCTGACGTTGACGCCCAGGAACCCGGCCCTCTGACACCGCTCGATCTCCTCCAGGTTGCGGCGCACACCGTACTTGGGGTGCACGCCGGCGATGTAGTAGAAGGGGTCGGCCTCGCCGAGCGCCTCGTGGACCTGCATGAGGTGGTCGTTGTCCTCGATCGACCCGCCGCAGACGACCCCGCGGGAGACGCCGCCGGCCCGCATCATCTCGATGTACTCCGGCATGCCGAGCGGGGTCAGCCGGGGCCGCATCCTGTAGAGCTCGATGTATTGGGAGAAGTGGGGCGCCGGATCGTCCGGGTCCCAGGGGCCCAGCATGTGCTCGGTGCGGAACCGTATGCGGAAATCGACGACGTCCATGGCTGCGTCCTTTCGGTCTCGGGATGCTACGTCCGTGGAAGCCCTTCCATGACGAGCGCGGTGATGTACCAGGCGGCGTTGTCGGTGATCTCCTCCTCACCCCGCAACGCGTCGGGGATGTAGACCAGGAACTGGCGCGGCGGCGGCTTCCTGAAGAGGGTGTGCGGGGCGAGCGACGACGCGTCGACGAATCCGGCGCTCCGCAACCTCCCGGGCAGAAGCGCCGAGCGCCGCAGGGTCAGGCACTTGATACGCGCGCAGCCGAGCTCGCGGCCCCGCTCGACGAGCGCCGCCAGCATGCACGCGAACAGATCCTTGCGGGCGCCGTCCACGATGATGTCGACCAGATGCAGATCATCACCCTGGACGAAGGTCACGGCGTACCCGAGCAGCCCGTCGTCGCCCCGCATCACGAGATACTCGTGATCGACGTGGGGGTCCTCATTGACGCGCCAGCGCAGATAGGCGACGTTGCGCTCGACGCTCACGCCGTAAAGACGGCGGTTGCGGTCCCAGAGACCGGCGATCTCGTCCAGCGGGGCGTCCTCCGGTCGGCGCGCCACCACGCGATGGCGACAGGAGCGTGGCCGGCGCACGACACCGTACCTCCACATGAGCCCCGTCAGCAGCACACTGAGCGCGGGCGCCGCCCTCCGCAGGCCCGCTCTCCTCGACATCAGGATCGACAGGACGTCCTCGTGCAGAGCGCCCTCGTCCAGCCAGAGCGTGTAGTTGGCCCAGTCGTCGAAGGCCACGTATCCGAGCTTCGTGCGCACGCGCCTGACGGCGCCGCCGGCCACCTGGCCGGCGGTGGTGAAGAAGAAGCTGTAGCGCTCCTTCTCGCGCTCGAAGCACTCACGCTCGTGGGCGGAGTACAGGCCCGTCCCCCGGACGTCGGGATGGCTCATGCAGTTCTCGGTCTTGCCCGCGAGCATGACGTGGCCGAGGACGCTGAGCGGCGTGGGGATGAGGCTGTACTGGGCGACGAGCTGGTCGCCCTCCTCGCGGTCCAGGTCGAAGAGCAGGTTCATGCTCCCCCGGCCGGCCCAGGTGTCGAGCCACTCCCAGGCGAACTCCGCGGGGGTCCGGTCCCTGCCGGTCAGCGACAGGTAGAGCCGATTGATCTGCGCCTCGTCGCCCGGCTGATAGGCTCGGCTGAGTGTACGCACTGGCAAGACCCGCCTTGTCGGGACCCGCTCGTCGAGCGCGCGGGGGTACGGAGCAGTATCCTTCACCGGCGCGCAGGAGCACAACCACAGTCCGGGTCGACCGGGGCGGGACCACGCACGGCGGTCGATCGCGAGGAGCAGCCCTCCGCACCGTGTAGAATGACCCGCGTGAAGGCCCTCGTCGTGTCGCACCTGTATCCCTCGCCCGGGGTCGAGCGCCACCTCTTCGTCCACCAACAGGTACTGGCGCTCAGGGAGCTCGGCGTCGACTCGAGGGTGATCTCCCCGACACCCTGGGTGCCGCGGTTGCTGCGGCGCGGCGAGCGCAACCTCCGCCGCGGCGCCAAGCCGAAGGCGGCGATCCTCGACGGGATCCCGGTCGACTACCCCCGGGTCTTCCAGCCGCCCAGACGGATCGTCTTCGATCGCCTGGGCGACCTCGCCCACCCGACGGTGCGGCGGCTCCCGTCGCTGCGCGAGACACGGTACGACCTCGTCCATGCGCACCAGGCGCTGCCCGACGGCGCTCTCGCCCAGCGACTGGCCGCCGACCTGGGCGTCCCGTTCGTGATCACGGTGCACGGAGCCGACGTCTACCAGCATCTCCGCGCCGGCGGCAAGGTGGAGCGGCGCGCCCGCCGGGTGCTGGGTGCGGCCGACGCGGTCATGGCGAACTCCAGCGTCGTCGGCCGCCTGTTGCACGACGTCGTCGCCCCGGAGCGGCTTGCCGTGGTGCTCAACGGTACCACCGGGCTCGAGCGGCCGGCGGCGCCGGCATCAGACTACCGTCCCGGGGAGCCGGTCGTCCTCACCGTGGGCCAGCTGATCCCGCGCAAGGGGACCGCCGACCTCGTCACCGCCGTCGGCAGGCTGCATCGCGACGGCCGACGGGTCCGGCTCGCGATCGTCGGCGACGGACCCCTGCGCCGCGCCCTGCAGGAGCAGGCCGCCGCGGCGGGCGTGAGCGATCAGGTCGACTTCGTCGGCCGCCTGGAGCACGCCCGCGTGCTCGCCATGATGGCGCGGGCACAGCTCTTCGCCCTGCCGAGCTGGGACGAGGCCTTCGGACTCGTCTACACGGAGGCGATGGCCCAGGGCACTCCGATCCTCGCGCTCCGCGGAGGGGGGCCCGACGACTTCGTCGAGCACGGTGTCAGCGGCGGATGGCTGGTCCCTGAACACGACCCCGGCGCCATCGCGGACGTCATCCGTGGGGTCCTCGACGACCCCGCGCAGGCGAGTGCGATCGGCGATCGCGGCCGCGCCACCGCCCTCGGTCTGAGCTGGACCCGCAACGCCGAGTCGACGCTCGCCGTCTACACGCGCGTCCTCGGTCCGCGATGACGCCGTCGGATGCACCGGGGCGAGGCTCCGGTGCGGGTTTGGTAGACTCGGACGGTCCGCTCCGCGCGGGGCCGGCATGACGACGCCCGCGCCGCCCAGGGAGGCCTCCACGTGAGTATCGAACGCTTCGACAACGTGCTCGTCCTCGCGCCGCACACCGACGACGGCGAGTTCGGCTGCGGCGGCACCATGGCGCGGCTCATCGAGAACGGAGTCAGGGTCACCTACGCCGCCTTCAGCACGGCCGCCAAGAGCGTCCCCGAGGGCTTCCCCAAAGACGTGCTCAAGCACGAGGTGCGTGCCGCGACGCACGTGCTCGGTATCCCCGAGGAGTGTCTCCGGGTCTACGATTTCGAGGTCCGCACCTTCCCCACCGTGCGCCAGGACATCCTGGAGGAGATGATCGTGCTGCAGCGCGAAGTGGACCCGGACTGCGTGCTGCTGCCGGCGCTGATCGACCTGCACCAGGACCACAAGACGGTCGCCGAGGAGGGGCTGCGCGCCTTCAAGCGCACCACCGTCCTCGCCTACGAGATCCCGTGGAACAACCTCAACTTCTCACAGCAGGCCTACGTGCGGCTCGAAGAGCGTCACATCGAGAAGAAGGTGGAGGCGCTCTCCTGCTACGCGAGCCAGGGGCATCGCAACTACCTCGACGAGGAGTACATCCGCAACGTCGGCCTCACGCGCGGCATCAACATCGGCTGCGCGTTCGCCGAGGTGTTCGAAGTCTACCGCTGGGTGCTCTGACGCCGCTCACGTGCACATCCTCTTCCTGACCCACTACTTCACGCCCGAGAGCAACGCTCCGGCCGCGCGTGTCCACGGCATGGCCCGCGAATGGACGCGCAGCGGTCACCGCGTCACGGTGCTGACCTGCGCGCCCAACGTCCCCCACGGCGTGGTCTACGACGGCTACGAGAACAGGCTCTGCCAGATGGAGTGGATCGACGGCATCCGAACGATCCGTGTCTGGACCTGGCTGGCGGCGAACAGGGGACGTGTGCGCCGCGGCCTCAACTACCTCTCCTACCTGGCCGCCGCCGGCGCAGCGGGGCCGCTCATCCGGCCGCGGGCCGACGTCGTGATCGCCACCAGCCCGCAGTTCTTCGCCGGCTGGGCGGGGCTGCCCGTGGCCCGCGCCCACCGCGCTCCCTTCGTGCTCGAGATACGCGACATCTGGCCGGACTCCATCGTCGCCGTCGGCGCCCTGCCCGAAGGCCGCATCGTCCAGACCCTCGGCAGACTCGAGAAGGCGTTATACGCGCGCGCCGACCACATCGTCGCCGTCGGCGAAGGGTACCGGGCGAACATGATCCAGAAGGGCGTCGCGCCCTCCAGGATCAGCGTCGTCACCAACGGAGTCGACGTCGACCTGTTCACGCCGCGCGAGCCCGACCAGGCGCTGCGCGCGCGGCTCGGCCTCTCGCCGGACACCTTCGTCATCACCTTCGCCGGCACCATCGGCATGGCCAGCGACCTGCGTGTGGTGCTCGGCGCGGCCGGCATCCTCAAGGCCAGGGGGCGCGACGACATCGCTTTCCTGCTGGTCGGCGACGGAGCGCTGCGCGCCGACCTGGAGCGAGAGGCGAGCGCGGCGGGCCTCCAGAACGTCGTCTTCACCGGACTCGTGCCTCGCGCCGAACTGCCCGTGTATCTGGCGAGCAGCGACGCCTGCCTCGCGCACTTCCGCAAGGACGAACTGTTCCGGATGATCCTGCCCAACAAGTTCTTCGAGGACGCCGCGATGGAACGGCCCATCCTGCTCGGATTCGAGGGCGACGCCCGGGAGATGCTGCGCGAGGCCGACTGCGGTCTCTCGTTCGAGCCGTCCAGTGCGGAGGGGTTAGCCGCCGCCGCGGAGCACCTCGCCGCCGCCTCGCCACAGGAGCGGCAGCGGCTGGGCGAGAACGGCCGGCGCTACGTCCTCGAGCACTTCGACCGTCGCAAGCTCGCGCACGCCTACCTGGACGTCCTCGAGCGCGTGCTGGCCGATTCCCGGCGCAGGCGGTGAGCGCCGCGGGCATCACCGTCCTGCGGTAGACTGGCCCGAAGCAGCCGCCTTCTGGAGGACCGCATGAGCAGCGACGACAGCGCCGCCATCGACGTCGGATCCTGGTTTACGACACTCGCCCGTGACTGGTGGGTGATCGTCGGCCTCATCGCGATCGGCCTCATCGCCGGGGTCGTCGTCACTCTGGCGCAGCCCAAGCAGTACACGGCGACGTCGTCCGTCTACATCGGTCAGACCACCGATGCGAACGGCAGTCCCATGGCAGGCCTGAACTCCAACGCCAAGGCCGCGGTGCAACTCCTCAGCAGTCAGGCGGTGCTCGAGGAGGCCGCCGAGCGTGCCGGGGCGGGCCTCTCCGCCGCCAGGCTGCGCCGGACCACCACCGTGGAGACCCCCTCGTCCACGGTCAAGACCACGACGTCGGTGGTCAACATCGTCGTCATCAGCGTCACCGACACGGACAAGCGGCGCGCGGCCGCGGCGGCCGACGCCCTCGCCGAAGTACTGCTCAAACGCATCGGTGGCGGCGTGGACGAGAAGATCGCGCTGCTCGAGGCGCAGCTGGCGGAAAGCCAGAAGCAGCGCGCGGCCGCGGCTGCCCGCAGCGTCGCCGCCGAGAAGGCCATCGCGGCCATCGCCGCCGGCGGCGGGTCCGCGGCGGAGAGGGCCGCCGCCTCCGCCGCCTGGGTGGCCGTGTCGCAGGCGGCGGCGACCGAGCAGCAGGCGTTGAGCTCCACCATCCAGAAGATGCAGCTGCAGCTCCTCACCGCACGCCAGGTGGAGCAGCCCCGCATCCTCCACGAGGCCGCCGTCCCCGACGCCCCCAGCCGCCCGGACCTGAAGGTCGACGTCGCCGTGGGCGCTCTGGCCGGCCTTGTCATCGGCGTCATCGTGGTCTTCGCGCGCCGCGGGCTCGCGGAGCGTCGCGCCGCTCAAACCACCTCAGCCTGAGCCGCCCACAGCCCACCGGGGGGCACTGAGGACCCGCTCAAGGCCCCGGCCGTACGAGGCACGGATCAGTGTCCGTAAAGGTCGGCGCGGCGATGCTCCAGCGACGGTATCGTCGCCCGGACCTCCGCTATCCGCGCCAGATCGAGGTCGGCCACGCAGACACCGACCCCGCCGACGAGACGCGCGAGGACCACGCCCCACGGATCGACGATCATGCTGTTGCCGTAGCAGTCCCGCCCCGGCAGATGCTCGCCCACCTGGTTCGGGGCGACCACGAAGCAGCCGTTCTCGATCGCCCGGGCGCGCAGCAGCACCTCCCAGTGCGCCGCTCCGGTCTGGGCCGTGAAGGCGGAGGGCACGCACAGCACCTGGGCGCCACGCAGCGCCAGCGAGCTGTACAGGCCCGGGAAGCGGAGATCGTAGCAGATGGTCAGCCCGAGACGGACGCGGACGCCGTCGGCGGTGTCCACGTCGGCGGTGACGATCGCCGCGCCCGGGGCGACCTCCTCGGACTCGCGGTACGCCGCCGTGGTCGTCGTCGCGTCGAAGAGGTGGATCTTGCGGTACACGGCGCGCAGGCGTCCAGCCGGGTCGAACAGCGCCGATGCGTTGTGGACGAGGTCGCCGGACGCGGGCTCGTAGACGGACCCGGCGAGCAGCCAGACGCCGCGCCGCGCCGCCACGGCCGCCAGCGCCCGGTTCGACGGGCCCTCCGGCCCCTCCGCCGTCGCGACGATGCCCTCCGCGTCGCCCTTGAAGAACCAGGTCTCGGGCAGTACGACGAGGCGGGCGCCCTGGTCGGCCGCGACCTCGACAGACTCTTGGGCGACGCGCACGTTGGCGGCCACGTCGTCGCGCGTGTTCATCTGCACGCAGGCGACCCGCAGGACGTGCCCGGGCGCCCCGCCCGTCACGCCGAGCGGAGCTTCGCCACCGTCCCCACAGCACGGGTTCATCCGCAGGCCTGCCTCGAACACGCCATCAGCGACAGGAGCTCATAGGCGACCGTGGCCGCGACCGTGCCGGTGAGGTGACTGCTGTCCAGCTCGGGTACGACCTCGACCACGTCGGCGCCGGCCAGATCGAGCCCGCGACACCCGCGGATGAGCGCCAGCGCCTGGGCCGAGGTCGGCCCGCCCACCTCGGGCGTGCTGACCGCTGGTGCGAACCCCGGATCGAAGAAGTCGACGTCGACGGTGACGAACGCCTTGCCGGAGCCGATCTCGTCCACAGCCGCCGCGACCGCGCCGGTGCCGAGCTGTGCGAGATCGTCCCACGGTACGACCGTGAAGCCGAGCGCCCGCGCCTGCTCGTACTCGTCCGGCAGGTCGAGGCCGCCACGCATGCCGAAGAGGGCGGAGCGCGACGCGTCGATCACGCCCTCCTCCGCAGCGCGGCGGATCACCGTGCTGTGGATCTGCCGCTCGCCGCCGCTCTCATCCAGGCAGTCGGTGTGCGCCCCGAAGTGCAGGAGCGCCAACGGTCCGTATCTCTCCGCCGCCGCACGGAGTTCCGCCAGCGTGACCGTGTGGTCGCCCCCGATCCCCAGCGGCACCGCGCCCGCATCGTGCACCTGCGCCAGCGCGGTCTGCATGGCGACGAGGCTGCGATCGGTGAAGCCCGCCACCAGCCGTGCGTCGCCGGCGTCGATCACCGAGAGGCGATCGAAGACCGAGACACGCTGGGCGGGATTGTAGGCCGGGTGGAGGGTGAGGGAGGCTTCGCGCACGGCGCGCGGCCCGAACCGGGCTCCACTGCGCACCGCGAGCCCGGTGTCGAAAGGGAGTCCTACGATCACCACGTCGACGCCGTCGTACTGGGTCATGTGCGGCAACCTGAGGAAGGTGGTGACCCCGGCGATCCGCGGCGAGAGCCCGTCAGTCTCCGGGCCATGTCCCTTCATCGACGCCTCCCTGTTTCGATGGCCGTCCCGTCAGTCTACCTGCCCCGCGACTGGGAGAGACACGCCTGACTAATCCCAGAAACCACCCCTGCCGATAGGACTTGTGCGGGCGCGGGCGAACAATGTCGTGGACCCGCACGCTCGCGCTTTCGGGGGAGACAGTGCCGGAGGAACGGCTTCGGATACTGGTGATAGACGACGACGGCGACCTCGTCGCCACTGTCGCCGCCATCCTGACCACCGCAGGATACGAGGTCCTCACGGCGCTCACCGGCGAGCAGGGCCTGGAGATCGCCTTCACCGGGCACCCCCATCTGATCCTCCTGGACGTCACCATGCCCGGCATGGACGGCCACCAGGTCTGTCGTGAGCTGCAGTTCGGTTACACCAAGGACATCCCGGTGGTCTTCCTGACCGCCCGCGCCGAGCTCTCGCACATGCTGCAGGCCCATCGCTCCGGGGCCTCGGGCTACATCACGAAGCCGTTCCAGCCTGATCATCTGCTCGAGACCATCACCGACGTGCTGCGCGAGACCAGCGTCCACCGTGACGACGTCACCGGCCTCCCCACATTGGCCAGCACCCAGGTCGAGGTGCAACGGATGCTGTTCGACCACGGACAACTGGGGCTGGTGTACGTGAGCCTGAGCGGCATCCAGACGCTGGAGCAGCTGCAGGGCTTCGAGGTGGTCGATGACGTGTACCGGGTCGTCGGCGAATGCCTCGAGCAGGCGCGCGGTGATCTCATCCGCGACGAGGACTTCGTCTCGGTCTCCAGTCTCGGCGATGCCTTCCTCATCGTCCTGTCTCCTTCACGCGACTCGGGGTTCGTCGCCGAGGAGGACCTCCTCGTCGTCAAGCGACGCCTCCAGCAGCATCTGTCGAGCAGGCTGGAGACCGAGCTGGAGAACCCGATGCTCGGCCAGGTCGACGTCTTCATCGGGTCGTCCCGTTTGACGCAATCCCCGAAGATCCGCTTCAAACGAGCCCTGCTCGACGCCATCGCCCGCGCCACCAGATCCATCGAGGTCGAGCGCGACGAGATCCGCGCCCGTCTGCGCCACGAGTTCGAAGCGATCATGGCGGACGGGCTGCTGAGCTGCATCTTCCATCCCATCGTGAGCCTGGACGACTTCACCGCCATCGGGTTCGAGTTGCTGGCCCGCGGGCCGCGGCAGAGCGAGCTGCACCGGCCGGACGCGCTCTTCGAGGTCGCCCGCGGCGAAGGGCGGGTGGACGAATTGGACCGGCTCTGCCGACGCGCGGCCTGTGAGGCGGGCAGCGACCTGCCGCCTGGCCGCCTGCGCTTCGTGAACACGGAGCCCGCCACCATGTTCCTGCACTCCCGCGGCGGAAGCTTCGTGCAGGAGTTCGTGGAGGGCGTCAAGTCCTCGCAGCGCGGCCTCACGGTCATAGAGATCACCGAGAACAGCGTGATCGACGACTTCGACCGCATGCGCGAGGTCGTGCATCAACTGCGCGCCCACGGCTTCCGGGTCGCCGTCGATGACGCCGGCGCCGGATACGCCGGCCTGCAGACGATGGTCGAGATCGAGCCCGACTTCATCAAGCTCGACATCTCCCTCATCCGCGGCGTGGACAACTCGATCGTCAAGCAACGTCTGGTGCGCACGCTGCGTGACTTCTGCCGAGAAGCGGCTGTCACCCTCATCGCCGAGGGCATTGAGACCCGCCGGCAGCTCGACACCCTCCGTGACATCGGCGTCTCGCACGGCCAGGGCTTCCTGTTCGGCCTCCCCAACGCGGACACGCCGCTGCGCGAGGCGTACCCGCCGCTGGAGACGGTGACCCCCGAGTGAGGCCGCGGGACCCTGGCCGCCGCCGCGCCCGTGTGATACCATGCCGCGCATCATGACCGCCCACGCCAGCCACCGTCGCAGCCGCACCTCAGCGCCGGGCACCGCACCGGCGTCGCTCGACCTCTGCGTCGGGATCCGCGCCGGCTGGCGTCTCTGGGCCTGGCGCGCGTAGCGCGCCCGTCTTCTGACACCTGCGTGGGCTCGGCCCACACCCCCACCGCACCGCTGTCGGTCGTCCCGTCCCCCGCCACGGAACCGGACGACACATCGATCACGCCACACGCCTCACGCCACCCAGCCAGGCGTCACCCGAGAGGAGGCAGGTCATGAGCGAGTACAAGAAGAAGTTCGTCCTTGACGAGGAGAGGATCCCCAAGGCCTGGTACAACATCGTCCCGGACCTGCCCGAGCCGCCGGCGCCGCCCCTGAACCCGGCGACCCTGCAGCCGGCCGGTCCCGACGACCTGTTGCCGATCTTCCCGCCGAGCATCGTCGCCCAGGAGGTTTCGGCCGAGCGCTACATCGAGATACCCGAGGAGGTCCATCAGATCTACCGCCTCTGGAGGCCGTCGCCGCTCATCCGCGCCACCGGCCTGGAGAAGGCGCTCGACACCCCCGCCCGGATCTTCTACAAGCACGAGGGGGTCAGCCCGGCGGGCTCGCACAAATGCAACACGGCCGTCGCGCAGGCCTACTACAACAAGCTGGACGGCACGACCCGTCTGGCCACCGAGACCGGGGCCGGGCAATGGGGCAGCGCCCTGAGCATGGCCTGTCAGACCTTCGGGCTCGAGTGCAAGGTCTACATGGTCAAGGTGAGCTACCACCAGAAGCCGTACCGGCGCAGCATGATGCAGCTCTGGGGGGCCGATGTCGTGGCGAGCCCCACCGATCAGACCAACGCCGGCCGCGCCGTGCTGGCGGAGGACCCCGAATCACTCGGCAGCCTGGGCATCGCGATCAGCGAGGCGGTCGAGGACGCCGTGACGCACCCGGGCTCGAAGTACTCACTGGGCAGCGTGACCAACCACGTGCTGCTGCACCAGACGGTGATCGGGGAGGAGGCGATCCTCCAGAGCCAGGACGCCGATGCGTACCCGAACGTCGTCGTCGGTTGCGTCGGGGGCGGCTCGAGCTTCGGCGGGCTCGCCTTCCCGTTCCTGCGCGAGAACCTGGCCGGAAGGGCGAAGACGCGCCTTGTGGCCGTCGAGCCGACCGCCTGCCCCTCGATCACAAAGGGCGCGTTCACCTACGACTTCGGCGACGAGGCCGCGACCACGCCGTTGTTCAAGATGTACACCCTCGGCCACGACTACATGCCGCCGGGCATCCACGCCGGCGGCCTGCGTTACCACGCCATGGCTCCGCTGCTCAGCCATGTCTGCAATCTGGGCCTCATGGACGCGGTCGCGGTGCGTCAGACGAAGGTGTTCGACGTCGCCGCCCTCTTCGCCCAGACGGAGGGCATCATCCCCGCCCCGGAGAGCGCCCACGCCATCCGGGTCGCCGTGGACGAGGCGCTGAAGGCAAAGGAGGAGGGCGTCGCCCGTAACATCCTCTTCAACCTCACCGGGCACGGGCTGCTGGACCTGAGCGCATACGACGCGTACCTGAGCGGCAAGCTCGAGGATTACGACCATCCCGAGGAGGAGATCGCGGCATCGATCGCACGGCTCCCCAAAGTCGAGTGAACGAGGCAGCGGGCTTGACGTGAGGGGCGGCGCACAGTGCGCGCGGCCTCTCCCACCACTTCACCAGAAGGATCGCGGCGAGGGCGGCGGGACCAGGGTCCCGCCGCCCTCGCCCTGCCCGCCGTCCGTCTCATGGGACGGCGTCAGCGCAGGCTCCGCACCTTGGCGCGAAGGACGTCGGGCAGCCGTCCTCGGGCAGTGACGATCACCTCGGGGATGCCGGCGAGCGGGTGCGGCGACTCGCCGACGGCGATCCGCACTGCCGCGGCCGTCAACAGGCTTTCGTCCGCCGCATCGTCGCCGCAGGCCACGGTGCGCTCGCCCGCGACGCCGAGGGCCATCGCCACGAACCGCAAGGCGTCGCCTTTGTCCACTTGAGGCGCGAGGACCTCCAGGAATCCGGGTCGGACGGACCTGGCCTGCAACCGCCCGCGCCACTCCCGACGGAGCCCCGTGAACAGGCGGGCGACGGTGCCCGGCTCCCCGTGGAGGACGAGACGGCTCACCTCGTCGCCGACGAGGCGGGCGACCGGGACATGTGATCCACCCACCGGCTCGATCTCGCGAGGCCCGTCCGCATCCCACACAGTCACCGCCACCCCCTCGGTCAGAGCGCGCCTCACGACCTGTCGGGCGTCCCGCCCGGGCAACGGCGTGTGGCGCAGGATCCGCCCGCACGCCTCCACGATCAGCGCTCCATGGAAACACGCATAAACGACGGGCTCTACCCCGAGCAAGGTCGTCGCACGACGGGCGCTCCGCAGTGGACGCCCGGTGACGACGACGAAGTGCGCGCCCGCACCGACGATCTCGGCGACCGCTTCCCCGACACCCGGGAGGGGGAGCCCGTCGTCGTCGAACAGGGTGCCGTCCAGGTCGCAGGCGAGCAACACCGGACCTCGCTCACGGCGGACCGGCATCGAGGACGCCTCACCCGCCCTCGGGCGCAGGCAGCAGCACGGTGAGCCGCAGACCCCCGCCGGATGCCTGGCTCGCGACCATGGAGCCGCCCTGCGCCTCCACCAGCGCCCGGCAGAGTGCGAGCCTGGGGCCGGCCCGACGTACCCCTGTGGCCGCGTCATGGCGTTCCAAGAAGAAGGGCAGGTCCGCCGCGGCCATCGTAGGGCCGTCGTCCGTGACCGTGAGGCCGACGGCAGGACCGTCGGGGGCGCCGCGAGCCGCGCCCCTCTCCGCCGGCCCCACCGCGATGACCACGCGGCCGCCTCCCTGCACGGACTCGAGGGCGCTGTCGAGCAACGCGCCCGCGACCCGAGGCAGCCGTCCAGGATCGCCGAGGGCGACGGCAGGAGCCAGTTCCTCGACGAGCGCGACGCCCCGGGCGACGAAGTCAGGGCGTCGCTGCTCCACTGCTGCGGCTGCCACCTCGGCCAGGTCGACCGCCTGCCGCGCGCCGCTCGCACGCCCACCCTCCAGGTCGTTCAGGTCGCGCAGCATCGCCAGGAGAGCGATGAGACGATCGATCTCCTCGCCGAGCATGCGAAGGTGCTCCGTCGTCGGCGTCACCGACCCGTCCCCGAGCGCTTTCAGACGCGATCCGACCTCGGCGAGCGGACCATCGAGTCCGTCCAGGAGGTCGTCCGTCATGTCCCGACGCCGCTGCTCCTCCCTGGCCAGCCGCCCCGCCAAACCGTCGAACGCGGCGACCAGCGACTTGACCTCGTCGCCGCGCGCCGCTCCCCGCGTTCCCCGGTCCGCTGCGACGACGTCGGCCACGGCGTCGTCGAGTTCCTCGACAGGTCGCGCGAGGCGCCGGCTCAGGAACAGAGAAACGAGCGCGGCAGCCGCTCCGCAGACGGCGACGGCGAGGAGGAGGTCGCGGGTGAGAGCGGCGCGGTACGCGTCCCCCGCCGCGTCGGAGGCGTCGCTGCGGCGGTAGACCTGCGCGGTGCCCACCGTCCGACCAGCCACGACGATCGGCGCACTGTCGACCGCTGGCGCGTCGTCTCCACGCGGCGCAGGCGAGGCGGGACTCGTACCGGCCCCTCCTCCCGTCGCGGTCTCCGCGCCGGCAGCCTCGCCCTCCCGCTCTTCCTCGCCGCCGTGACGTCCTTGCACGGTGAAAAGCAGGTGGCCGCCTGTGTCGTATACGGCAACGTCCAGGTGGTTGAACGTAGCCACCTGACTGAGTGCGTAGACGGCCGTCGCGTCCCAGCCCTCCGGCTCCCTGTACGTGGACCGCAGGGAATCGACCACCTGCGCGCTGCGGGCCGCCTGCTCCCGCTCAAGGTAGACGTGGACGCGACGCACCCCCGTGGCGCCCGCGATCACGGCCACGGCGACGATCGCCGCCAGTGCGATCATGAGGTGCGTGAAGAGGAGTCGCGAACGCAGACCACGCCTCATTGCCACGCCTCCGTGGATCCGGTCTGCTCGGCGCCGCTGATGCGGGGGTCGCCGGGGGCGTCGGATCTGCGACCACGACCGAACATGCATCAATCATACCCGTGCGCTTCGCTGCGCCGGTCTGTGCTCCGGCGCGAGCGGGGTCCGCAGCCTCAGCAGGACAGGCTGTCTGATAGGATGCCTGCCACGCTGGAGGAGGTCTCCGCTGCCCAACCTGAAGGTGCACCGAGTGGCGTGGGTGGTCGCGGCCGTCCTGGTCGCCGTCTCCCTCTTCACGCTCGGCAGTCCCCACACGCCCGGACTCAGTCAAGAGCCGCCGTCGTTCGACGGTGAGGCAGCGTACGCCGATCTCACGGCCATCGTCGAGCAATTCCCTCGACGCGTCGCCGGCACAGACCCCGACAATCGGATGGCCATCTGGGTCGAGGAGCAGTTCCGGGCCGCGGGCCTCGAGACCCACATCGACAGCTTCACGGCCAAGGTCAACGGGAAGGACGTGGCCGTGCAGAACGTCTGGGGGATCGCCCGCGGCCGCACGAAGGGGACCCTCATGCTCGTGGCCAACCGCGACGTCCCTCCGCCGGCGACGCAGGGCGCGGGGGACAACGCGTCCGGGGTCGCCGCGCTCCTGGGCCTCGCGGACGCCTTCACCGTGACGGCGCACGAGCACTCCATCATCTATCTGTGTACATCCGGTGACGCCTTCGGAGCACTCGGCGCGAAGGACTTCGTCGCCAGACACCAGACCGACGGTCTCTACGCCGTCGTGGCCCTGCGCGACGTGGCCAAGCGGGACAGCGACGGCGTGAGCCTGGACGGCTGGAGCCCGGTCCCCAGGGCTGCCCCCCCGTGGCTCTGGCTCCTCTCCGCCCCGGCCGCGAGGCGAGACGCCAACCTGCGCGCCAAGCTCCCCACCTTGTCCTCCCAGGTCCTCCGCCTCGCCGTGCCGACCAGCGCCGGAAGCCAGGGACCGTTCGTCGCCGCCGGCGTCCCCGCCATCACGATCTCGTCGTCCGGACCTGCAGCCGCTGCTCAGAACGACACGCTGGACACGGTCTCCAAGGCCACCCTCGCCAAAGTCGGCACCACAGCGCAGGACATGATCATGGCGGTGGACGGGATGGACACGCCCGGAGCACGCAGCTCAGGCGCCGTCTTCCTGACCCGTGGCGCCACGCTGTCCGGCGGCGTGCTGGCCACCGTCCTCGCCACCCTGCTCATCCCGCTCGTCGCGGTCACGGTCGACCTTTTCGCGCATTGCCGCCGGGGCCGCATCCGGCTCGGTCCCGCCTTCAAGCGCGCCGGGCTACACCTCGCACCGTGGCTCGTCATGGTCTCGCTGGTCTACTTCGCGAACCTCGTGGGCCTTCTGCCCAGCAGCCCCGACGCGGTCGTGCCGCCCCACTCGCGGCTCGCCTCGAATCCCCGCTACCTCCGGGTGATCGTCCTGCTCGCGGTCATGCTGGTCGTCTACGCGTATGCCGTCGCTCTCGAACGCCGGATCACACGTCGCCTGACGATCGACCCTCGCGCGACGATCTTCGTCTCGCATCTGCTGCTGGTCGTGATCGCTCTGCTGCTGGTGGTGGTGAACCCCTACACCCTCGTACTGGTCCTGCCGGGTGCGGTCCTCTGGCCGCTGGCACGACCCGGCGGGTGGGCGCGATCCATCCTTCCCGTCTATCTGGGGCTGATCATGGTGCCAGTGCCGCTGGTCTACTACGCCGTCAAGCTCGGCATCGGGTGGCATGTGTGGTGGTACTTCTTCCTGCTCTTCGAGAACCGGACGGTCCCGGCGGCAGCGGTCCTGCTGGCCGTCCTGTTCTTCTCGACCGCCGGCGTGCTGGCGCACACCCTGCACGAACGCGGATCGAGTCCGGGCGCGCTCTCGTGGCCGGCGATCGATCGTCGCGGGCCTGGGCGCATGTCCGACGAGGAGTGGGCCGCGACCGTGGGCGTCGCGCGCCGCCGGATGCGCGACAACGGCAACGTGCGCACACGGTGACCGCGCTCACCGTGACGGGTGACGGGCGACGTCACCCGGGCCGGGGCGACGCGACCCCGGCCCGAGGCGGCCGCCGGCCGGTCAGTATTCTTCCTGCGAGAGCGACTCGTCGATCACCGAGTCTGTCTCGGCGTCCAGTCCGTGGTCGTCGCCTTTGGGCACAGGCTTGTCGCCGCTGTCCCGCGCGAGGAGCGCCGCCTCGCCGCTCATCATGGCGTCGAACGCCTTGGCCTTGAGGCGGGCGCGCGTCTCTTCGATCCGGCGCCGCATCTCGGCCTGATCGATGACCCCTCCCTCGCGGGGCGACTCGGCGGCGGAGTCTTCCGGGGCGACCTCGGCCACAGCCGTCTCAGCACCCGGCGCCTCAGCGACAGGCGCCTCAGGGAGCGCCTCCCCGGTCGGAACCGGCGCCTCGAGCGCTTGTTCTTCTATGACCGTCTCGTCAGCCACAGGCTCCTCGACGACCGCAGGCTCCTCGACGACCGGCGACTCCGCCGCTGCCGGAGCCTCCGATGCGGCCGCCCCGGCCTCGTCGAGCACCTCGACTTCCTCGGCGACGACCTCGGCCGGCGCGACCTCGTCGACGACTTCCTGCTCAGCGGCCTCCTGCGCGAACGGCTCGGCCAACTCGGCCTCCAGCGTCTCCCGGGTCTCCTCGATACGCGCCCGAAGATCCTCGCCCGCCGGCTCTTCCGGATGCTGCTCCCAAACCGGGAACGGCCGGGGCGGCGCCTCAGCGACGGCCGCCTCCTCGGCGGTGGGCTGCTCGACGGCGGGCTGCTCGACGGCGGGCTCCTCTGCCGTGGGCTCCTCTGCCGCCGGCGTCTCCGCCACAGGCTCCTCCGCCGGAACCTCCTCCACCGGAGGGCCGGCCACGAGGGGCTCCGCAGGCTCGACGGCGGGCTCCACGGCGACGACCTCGTCAGGCTCCGGCTCGATGGCAGGCTCCTCGTGCACGGGGGCTTCCTCGGGGGCCTCTTCCGCGGCGGGTGGCTCGACGAGCGGCTT
>ERZ764778.529-NODE-529-length-45810-cov-33.308097_pt1 | contig 45810 bp, 41 predicted proteins | sample MGYA00374951_ERZ764778 | MGnify/ENA primary metagenome ERZ764778 (study PRJEB28918, sample SAMN05720193) | bioreactor metagenome | isolation source: Anaerobic biogas reactor | place: USA:Washington, USA | collected 2015-08-08 ...
TATGCTACTGTCGGCGCCACGATCGAGTCCATTCACCGGCGTCCTTTCTATGGGATTATGGTTTTAAATCGCGGGGGGATTATCCTTTACTACTAGGAACTGTTGCGATTACGTTTCCGGTTAATGTGGTGTCACCAATCTTTGGAGCTGTTGCTCCGACCCAAGATACTTTTCCATCAGCAGAAATGTAAATGGTAATGTCTGCAAGAGCTCTGCCTTCTTTCGACTTCAGTGCGCTACTGGCAACGGGGCAGACAGCCTCAATTTCTTCTTCAATTTTAGCTGTCCCAATTACAGCGTTGCCACCATATTTTAGAGCACCATCACTGTCACCAATCTCGATTGTAAAAGTACCAGCTGTGATGGACTCTGCAGATGCGGCAGTTATTTCAACTGAATGGTATATTTCTCCCAAAGTGCTTCTGTCGGCACCCTGACGGGACTTTTCAACATACTGGATATACTGGGGCACTAAAACTGCCATGAGAACGCCGAGGATAGCGATTACAACGATCAGCTCTACCAGAGTAAAGCCCTTGTTATTTTTTTTCATAGTAATACCTCTCTTATAGTATTTTGTTCTTATATAAACGCCCTTTGCTCCCCTATGCTCCGGACGTCTACTGCTGTTTTGGGGTCTTTCGCTTCGGAAAAACATGTTACAGGTTGTTAAGCCCGTCGTACATGGAGGCCATCGGCATTATGACCGAGAGGACTATGCCGCCGATGATAACGGCGAGGAACAGAATAATGAGCGGCTCCAAAAGCGCCATGAGCTGCTGTGTCGCCTCCTGCACCTCGTCCTCGTAGTATTCGGCGAGCTTGTTCAGCATGCTGTCTATGTCGCCCGTCTCCTCGCCTATGTCTATCATCTGGTAGACCAGAGGCGGAAAAAGACCGCCCTCTCTGAACTGCTTGGCGAGCGGCGCGCCGACCATCACCTGGTCGCGGGCCTTGTCCATCTCCTCCCTGAACCAGATATTGCTCATGGTCCCGGCGGTTATCTGCAGAGCGTCCATCAGCGAAAGGCCGCTGCCCAGAAGTGTCGCAAGCGTTCTTGCCATCTGCGCGGACGCGTTCTTGACTGTCAGCTTGCTGGTAGGGCCGAACTTTATTGCGAGTCTTCCAAAGAAATGCTCGCCCGGGTCGGTTTTTTTGAAGGCCTTTATGCCCATGACAACTGCAATAATTATCACAAGGACTATGTACCAATAGCCCTGAATGAAATTCGAGGCGGCTATGACGAACTTTGTGATGCCCGGAAGCTCGGAGCCGAGTTCTGTCAGCATCTCCTCGAAGGTAGGCACGACGAAGGACAGGAGCAGAACGACCGCGGCTATCGCTATGAAGAAAATTATGGTCGGGTACATGCTCGCCTTTTTTATGGCCGCCTTCAGAATCGCCTCTTTTTCGAACTGCTCCGCCATGCGGGAGAAGGAGACGTCCAGTGAGCCGGAGGCCTCGCCCGCCTCCACAAGGGTCACGAACATTCTCGGGAAAACGTCCGGATGCTGACCCATGGCGGCCGCGAGGGTCTCGCCGTATTCAATGGTCTTTTTGCAGTCGTTTATCGCGTCGCGGAGCATTTTGTTTTCCGTCTGCTGACCGAGCATATCAAAGGCGGTCATGACGGGGACGCCCGCGTCTATTATGCTGACGAACTGTCGGCAGAAGACCGCAAGATCGCGGGGTTTGGGCTTTTTTTCAAGAAAGCCTATATGTATATCTTTTTCAAGAGTTCCGGCCTCTTCACACCTGATAACGGTATTTCCGCCGTTTTTCAGCTCCGCCATGACGGCCTCGCGGTTGTCTCCCGTGATGCTGCCCTTTGCGCGTTTGCCGGCGCTGCTCAGAACCTCGTATGAGAAATTCGCCAAGATTATCACTCTCCTAACAGAAAAGTCGGGACGCTGCCCAGCCGGTCAGATAAAGCGCTTTGCCATCGCCACATGGTCCTGCGAGAAATACAGCGCGTTATCCGCCGAGATCTTCCCGGCAAGAAACAGCTCGTAGAGCGCATCGTCCATAGTGAGCATGCCCGCCTTGCGGTTTGTCTGCATGACGGTGGGTATCTGGAAGGTCTTCGCCTCGCGGATGTGGTTGCGAATAGCGCCGTTTGAGAGCATGACCTCTATTGCGGCCACACGGCCCTTGCCGTCCGCCCTCGGGATCAGCTGCTGGGACACTACGCACTCGAGAACGTCCGCCAGCTGGGTGCGTATCTGCTGCTGCTGGTATGGCGGGAAAACGTCTATTATGCGGTCGATGGTGCTCGCAGCGCCGACGGTGTGCAGAGTGGAGAAGACCAGATGCCCGGTTTCGGCCGCGGTGACTGCTATGGAGATGGTCTCCAGATCGCGCATCTCGCCGACGAGGATAACATCTGGATCCTGACGGAGCGCCGCGCGCAGGGCGCTGGCGTAGTCATGGGAGTCCGTCCCTATCTCGCGCTGGTTCACGATTGATTTGTCGTGTGTGTGGAGATATTCGATGGGATCCTCAAGAGTTATTATATGGTAGGGATACTTGTGGTTGATGACGTTAATGAGCGCGGCAAGGGTCGTGGACTTGCCGCTGCCCGTGGCGCCCGTGACAAGGATGAGCCCGCGGCGCTTGTCCGTCATGCTGACGACGGACTGGGGAATGCCCAGCTCGTCCGGGGCGGGGATACGGAGGTTCAGGATCCGCACCGCAACGGCGACGCTGCCGCGCTGATAGAACACGTTTACGCGGAAGCGGCCCAATTTTGGTATGGAATATGCAAAGTCAACCTCGCCTTGGGTCATAAGCGAGTTCCACTGGAGCTCGGAGGTTATTTCCTTTGCTATCTGGGAAATGTCCGACGGCGTGAGCTTTGCCTCGTCTATGGGCACTATCTCACCGGTTATTCTCGCGGACGGGGGGACTCCCACGCTTAGGTGTACGTCCGAGGCGTGCATCTCTATGGCTCTCTCCATCAGCTCGTAAAATGTCATCATATCATGTTCCCCTTAAAATCTCTTGTCAGTAATAGTACCGTATATTCCAGGGGTCAGTTCTCGAAGGATACCTTGAGCATCTCCTGTATCGTGGTAACGCCCTCCAAAACGAGACCTGCGGCCGCGGAGCGCAGGGTCACCATGCCGCATTTGTCTATGGCCGTCTGTTTTATCTCCTCGGTGGGCGCCTTGGTCGATATAAGACGCTTCAGCTCGGGACCGATTTCCATTATCTCGAAAACGGCTGTCCTCCCGTGGAAGCCCGTTTCAGCGCAGAGAGGGCAGCCGCCCTGCTCGTATATCGTCAGAGGCTTTTCGGGGTCTAGACCCAGCAGAAGCTTTTCCTCATAGGCCGCTTCGTGCGGCTTTTTGCAGTTTGGGCACAGCTTGCGGACAAGCCTCTGCGCTATAACGCCGACTATGGAGTCCGCAAGCAGGTAGCTCTCAACGCCCATGTCCAAAAGCCTTGTTATAGACGCCGCCGCGCTGTTGGTATGCAGTGTTGACACGACCAAATGCCCGGTTATGGACGCCTGTACGGCAATGGACGCGGTCTCAATGTCTCGGATCTCACCTATCATGATTATGTCCGGATCCTGACGGAGTATCGAGCGCAGGGCACTCGCAAAGGAGAGATCCGCCTTGGGGTTGACCTGGACCTGGTTTATACCCGGTATACTCGCCTCGACAGGGTCCTCGACAGTGATTATATTGACGGCCTCGGAGTTCAGCTCCGACAGCGCTGTGTACAGTGTTGTGGATTTTCCGCTCCCGGTGGGGCCCGTGACCAGCAAAATGCCGTTCGGGTTTTGGAGGATGTGGTCGAAGTGCTCCATATCGCCGGGCTTTAGCCCCAGTTCGGATTTGGCCTTGGTGAGAGACACGGTGTTCGCAAGGCGCATAACGACCTTTTCGCCAAAGTACGACGGAAGAACGGAGACGCGGATGTCGTATTCCATACGGTCTACTATCATTGTTATTCGGCCGTCCTGAGGCTTGCGCTTTTCGGAAATATCCATGCCGCCGAGGATCTTTATACGGGCGGCAATGGCGGGGAGCAGGCTGATGTCGTAGAGCATCTTCTCCACCAGAACGCCGTCTATACGGTAGCGGACGCGGAATTTTTTCTCCAGAGCCTCAAGATGGATATCCGACGCGCGGCAGCGCACAGCCTGCTCAATGATAGAGCGGACTATCTGCACGATGGGGGAGGAGTTCAGGTCCAGCTCCTCCTCGATTGCAACAGCCTCCTGCGCTGCACGCTGCAGTCCCTTTTCTTTGGAGTATTGCTCGGCGGCGTTCATAACCTCGTCGGTTCCGAAGTACCTGTCCAGCGCGGCGCTGACCGCGGTGGATGTGGCGACGCGCGGCTCGATCAGGCAGTTGGTGATAATGGCAATATCGTCCTGTGCGACCATGTCCAGCGGGTCGGACATGGCCAGAATCAGTGTGTTCTGGGATTCATCGTCATAGCCTATGGGAATAACGTTGTGCTTGCGCAGTACACTTCCGCTCACAAGACCAATGATCTCGGGCGGTATGTCTATGCCACGCAGGTCAACGTAAGCTATACCAAGCTGGATGTTAAGTGCCTTTGCAATTTCCTCGTTGGTGAGTATGCCGCTCTCTACAAGGCAGTCGCCAAGACGGCTTTTGGTCATTTTCTGTTTTTCAAGGGCGTCCTTTAGCTGTTGTTCGCTTATGTAGCCCTGCTGGATAAGGATGTCCCCCAATCGCAGTTTTTTGTTCAGAAAATTCATTTTATCCTCCGATTGCGGCAAAAGATGCGCAAAATTGTTACAAAACGCCCGAATACAGTCATATTTATAATAATTTTACCACATAAGAACATGTTGTCAATATTTTATTAACATATAGGCGCAAATTATGTCAACTTTTAGCCTTTGGGTAACATTTTTGCTGCGTTTATGCAAATATGCAGTCATTTTGTTACTATAAGTTAAAAATACCATACTTAGCATTTGTATTTTTTGTCTCCGTGTGATAAAATTGCTTACATGAAAAGATGTGTATTTATCCGTTAAGCGTGCATTTTTATGCGCTTGGCAGACAGCTGTTGGAGGGTAAAATGAAAAAAACATTTTTATTGTTGACTGTTGGCATTATGCTGTGCTTCGCGCTGACCTTACCGGCTTCTGCGCTTACGCTTGAGCAGGTCCAGGCGTCCCCTCCGAAATTCGACATCTATGTCCACGGCGAGGGAGTCGATCTCTCCGAGGTCAAAACCGCAGATGTCAAAGCGGCGCTCGGCGGCTCACCGCTGAACTGCACAGGCATAAGCCGGTCGGAGCAGGGCATTTTCTATGTATTCATGCTTGACATCTCCGCGTCTATCCCCCCGGCGCATTTCGAGGCTGCCAAGGAGGCCGTACTTTCAACCTACAGCACACTTCGCGAGCAGGATAAAATGGCGGTCATCACCTTCGGCAGCGAAGTCAATCTTCTGCTCAGCGGCGGCGAGGACGAGGACGAGGTCCGTTCCGCAGTCTCCTCGCTCTACTGCAACGACAACCAGACTATGTTCTACACCGCTATGGATAAGCTCATTGAAACCGCGACTCAGGTTCGGGATATGCGCCGCATCGCGGTCGTCATCTCCGACGGCATCGACGACTCCGATGCCGGCATGACACAGGCCGAGCTGGAGGACAAGCTCATCAATTGCGGTATCTCTGTATATGCAATGTGCATCGACAGCTCCAGCCAGGCAAACATCGATAACTTCGGCAGCTTTATTCGCCTCTCCGGAGGCGAGCTGTTCACCTTTGGCCCCGACACCGCCCAGGCCGTCCTGGACACGCTGCCGGCCCGCCTCTACGACAGCCTCCACATAGAGCTCATGTCCCGCGAAAGCATTCCAGGCGGCGAGGATCTTGAACTCAACGTACAACTGGGCGAATTCGGCAGTGTGTCCGCACTCTTGTCTTCGGGCAAGTGGACCCCCGATGAGACCTCACCGTATATAGAGAGCGCTGTTTTTTCCATTGAAAACAAGACTCTGGATATTGTATTCAGCGAGCCAGTCTCCGGAGCCGACAATGTCGCTAACTACACTCTGACGGATGTGGAGGGCAATATGATCGCCATTGGCTCCGCGGCGTATACCTCTGCAGAGCTATCATCTGTGTCCCTGAGCTTTGATGTACTGCCTGTCGAAGGGCAATACAAGCTGACCGCGGGCGGCATCTGCGACCTATCCCTGGAGGCAAACGAGCTGCAGCCCTACACAGGCTCCGTTATGCTTGCAACAGGTATCCGCGGCGAGAGCGAGACAGACAGCAGGCTGCCGAAAGACGTCATCATATATATAATTGCCGGAGTAGTTGCTCTGGCGCTGGCGGCGTTTCTTGCCGCAGCTATCGTGAGGATGTCCAAAAAGAAAAACAGCAGCAAGCTAAGCTCGGAAGAAAAAAACAAAGCCAAAAAAGCCAGGAGCGAACCCAAGCCCAGGGAAGAGCGGTTTATATTTACAAACCAGGCGCGCCGCGATAAAGATGGAAAATAAAAACTGATTAATTAAATAATGGTAAAAAAATCGGCACGGGCAATTTGCCCGTGCCGAAACGCTTTATAATTATTGTGCCATAGAGTTCAGCTTCTTTGCGAGCTGAGACTTCTTGTTAGCCGCACAGTTTTTATGGATAAGATGCTTTGTTGCGGCGTGATCAACATTCTTGACAGCAACCTTATAGGCGCTGACGGCTGCTTCACGATCGCCCGCTGTAACGGCTGCATCGAATTTTTTGATGTTGGTTCTGAGCAGGGACTTTGCCGCTCTATTCTTAACATTCTGTGCTTTTGCAAGCTTGTCTCTCTTGGACGAAGACTTGATATTGGGCATACTCTGGCCACCTCCTCCTATAAAAGTTGCTGAGCACAGCTTAATGCTCTGCGGAAATATATTCTAACATCCCTTATACCATTTTGCAAGTATTTTTTTCAATTTAGCAAATAAAAATTGTATAACGGGCAAAGCCCCCGTGAACAATAGATACATCAAGGCTTTCGGAGGGCTTAACTTATGCCGGAATACACTGTACGCACGGATTTGGCTGTGGAGGCGCGCGAGCTGTCACTGGGCGGCGCAGAAGAAATTGAGGGTGTCTCATATAACAGGACCGAAGTAAATGGTAATATTATACATTTCATGGAGGTCTTGGACGACGGCGGCGCAAAGCAGATCGGAAAACCCAGGGGGAAGTACTGTACAATAGAAATTGACAGCTTGACAGAGCGACACAGCGACGGCTTTGAAGGCGCCGTTAATGCCCTTTCATCAGAAATATCAAAAATCATCCCGCTTGACCGTAGGGACGGCTGTGTCCTTGTCGTAGGGCTGGGCAACCGCGATATTACGCCGGACGCCATAGGTCCGCTGGCTGCAGAAAACACTCTGGTGACAAGGCATTTAAAGGAGCACTTGCCTGAAGACTTTGCGGCTTTTGCCCCGGTTGCCGTGATATGCCCGGGTGTTTTGGGAACAAGCGGAATCGAGAGCGCCTCTTATATCAAGTCGCTATGCGACAATGTCGCACCAAGTATAGTTATAGTTGTAGACGCGCTGGCTGCCCGCAGTCTTGACAGACTGTGCCGCACTGTCCAGATAACCGACACCGGTATAACACCCGGCTCAGGCGTAGGGAACAACCGGTGTGAGATAACCGCAGAGACCCTAGGCGTACCAGTAGTTGCAGTCGGGGTCCCGACGGTGGTCGATATAGGAACAATCCTGGCCGACTTGAACGCCGGTGATGCAAACCAGCTTCCAAAAAACATGATCGTAACTCCACGCAATATTGACACAGAAGTCGTGAGCGCAGGAAGACTTGTTGGATATGCAGTGAACCTTGCTCTGCACAAAGGGCTTACAATTGAGGATGTTGACCTCTTAGTGGGCTAATGTTTCACGTGAAACATTAGCCCCATCTTAAAAAAGGGAGGTTGTTTCACGTGAAACAAAACATTTTGTTAAAAGTCTCCTGAGGCATTGAATTGTACATCCGATACTGCTATAATGTCTTGAGTAAACAACAAAGGAGAGGCGTTATGGGCAAAATAGTCGCAGTGGTAAACCAAAAGGGCGGAGTCGGGAAAACGAGCACATGCATAAACCTGTGCTGTGGTTTAAATCTGCGAAACAAACGGGTGCTCTTGTGCGACTGCGATCCGCAGGGCAACGCAACATCCGGAATGGGGGCCGACAAGTCCCTTGAGCCGAATACATATGATGTTTTGATAAACGGAGCAGATCCTAACTCAGCGATATTCAAAACCAAATATGGAAGCCTGATGCCGTCAAACCGCGAACTCTCCGGCGCGCTGGTTGAACTTGTGGGGCTTGAAAACAGGGAGTATATTCTTAAAGACGCGCTGCAACCGCTCTGTGACAAGTTTGACTACATAATTATCGACTGTCCGCCTTCGCTGGAGCTTTTGACGCTCAACGCACTCTGTGCCGCAGACTCTTTAATCGTACCCGTACAGTGCGAATACTTCGCTCTTGAGGGGCTCACAGATCTGCTGAACACTGTAAAGACGATAAAAAAACGCCTCAATCCAAAGCTGGAGCTGGAGGGCATACTTATGACCATGTACGACTCCAGGACAAATCTCTCTCTGCAGGTCGAGGATGAAATAAAAAAATTTTTCGGCGATAAGGTTTACGAGACCCGCATTCCAAGGAACGTACGGATTTCCGAGGCTCCAAGCTATGGAAAGCCCGTAATTGCCTATGACAAGCTGTCAAAGGGGAGCCGGGCATACTTGCACTTTGTCAACGAATTCATAAAAGCGCAGCCAAAACAAAATAAATGATAACGGAGGACAGATATGGCCGACAAAACTAGTAAGCGCGGGCTCGGTACGGGTCTGGGCGCCCTTTTGGGCGACGTGTCGCCTCTTGACAACGGAATTAACGGGGCCTTAAATATATCAATTGAAAAAGTTGAGCCGCGCGCGGACCAGCCGCGCACCGTGTTCGACCACGAGGCTCTGCAGGAGCTGGCCAGCTCCATAGAAAAATACGGCTTGATCCAGCCAATTACAGTACGAAAACTGGATTCAGGCTTCTATCAGATAATTGCAGGTGAGCGGCGCTGGAGAGCGGCAAGGCTGGCAGGATTGAACGAAGTGCCTGTCAGGATAATTGAAGCCGACGACCAGCGGGCGATGGAAATGGCCCTGGTCGAAAATCTACAGCGTGAAGATCTGAACCCTATTGAGGAGGCAAAAGGATACCGCACACTGATACAGGAGTACGGAATGACGCAGGAGGAGGCCGCCGAGAGCATCGGGAAGTCACGATCGGCTATAGCCAACACCATGCGTCTACTCTGTCTGGCCCCGCCGGTTATGGCTATGGTCGAGGACGGGGACATCTCCGCCGGACACGCTCGCGCGCTGCTGGTGATACACGACGAGGCCACACAGCTTCGGGCGGCGACACAAGTATATGAGGAGAACCTCTCTGTGAGGCAGACAGAAAAATTAGCATCAAAAATTGCTGAAAAAATCGAAAACCCGCAAAAATATACAGAAAATCCGCCCGATATCAGTATAAAAGTCAACTATCTCGCCGAGACAGAGCGACAGCTCACATCTGCATTGGGCCGCAGGGTTTCAATAAAGGACAGTACCAAAAAGGGCAAAATCGAGTTGGTATATTATGGAAACGAAGACAGGGAAACTCTCATAGAATCCCTCCTGACACTCGGCGGAATCAAAGGAGGCGTTTTATGAAAAACGGTATTGAAAACAAAGCAAATCAGAAAAGATATCCGCTCTTACCCTACATAATTGCTATGTTCCTGGTTGTAATTGCAATCGTGCTGGTTTCCTATTTTGCACAGGCGCGTAATAACAATGAACAAATCAGTGAATATAATCATCAGCACAGAATCCGATACGACGACTACGAAAGCCGGCTCGATGAGCTGGAAGACCGTATTGAGGCTCTGGAAAAACAGACAAATTGACGAAGGGAGAAAACACATATGCTGGACATAAAAATTATCCGAGAGAACACAGAAGAGGTCAAAACACGTCTCAGAGGCAAGCAGGTCGACTGTGATGCGACCATCGACCGCATACTTGAACTGGACATAAAGCGCCGTGAACTCATTCAAAAGACAGAAGCCGACAAAAGCGAGCAGAATAAGGTCTCTAAGCAAATTCCTCAGATGAAGAAGGCAGGAGAGGATACAGCCGCCGTTATTGAGCGTATGAACACTCTGAAAGAGGAAATAAAGGCGTTTGACACGGAGCTCAAGGCCGTTGAGGACGAATATACCGAGCTAATGCTCTCTCTCCCGAATCTGCCCGACCCCGATCTTAAGCCCGGCGGCAAGGAAAACAACATGCCCCTGTGCTTTTACGGCGGCGCAGTCAAATCAAAAACCTTTGAGCTTAGAAACCACGTCGACCTCTGTACCGAACTGGGGATAATAGATTATGAGCGAGGCGCAAAGCTCTCCGGAAACGGCTACTGGATCTATCGCGGGATGGGCGCGCGTCTTGAATGGGCTCTGCTCAACTACTTCCTGGAGACTCACGAACTTGAGGGCTATGAGCTGATCATGCCGCCGCTCATGCTTGGATACGAGTGCGGACTGACCGCCGGGCAGTTCCCGAAATTCAAGGACGAGGTCTACTGGGTCGAAGAAGAGGGCGAAGCGCGCCACTTTATTCTTCCCACAGCCGAGACCGCTCTTGCAAGCCTGCACCGCGACGAGATACTGAACGAGGCGGATCTGCCCAAAAAGTACGCCGCATATACACCCTGCTTCCGACGCGAGGCGGGCTCATACCGTGCCGAAGAACGAGGGATGATCCGGGGCCATCAGTTCAACAAGGTGGAGATGTTCCAGGTCACCACACCCGAAAAATCCAATGAAGCCTTTGATGAGCTGGTCACCAAAGCGGAGACGCTCGTAAAGAATCTCGGCCTAAAATTCCGCACCGTAAAGCTTGCAGCAGGCGACTGCTCGGCCTCCATGGCGAGGACATATGATATAGAGGTCTACATTCCCTCTATGGGGGGCTACAAGGAGGTCTCCTCTGTCAGCAACGCCCGCGACTATCAGGCCCGCCGCGGCAACATGCGCTTCCGCCGCGAGGACGGTAAGATCGAATATGTCAACACACTCAACGGCTCCGGTCTCGCCACCAGCCGTATACTGCCCGCAATCATCGAGCAGTATCAATGCGAAGACGGTTCCGTGGAGGTCCCCAAGGCACTAAAGCGTTTCCTGCGCGGGCGGGAGAAAATCTCCAAGCAAGACCAGCTCAAAGTCAATATCAAAAGCGCCTTCAACTGCGGCGGATAATATCCTTGTCGCCTAAATCTAAGCCGCAAATTGTCCTAAAGAGATAAAAAGGGCGCCGCCAGAAGGCGGCGCCCTTTTTATCTCTTTGCAAAATTACTTCCTGTGCTTTTTCTTATCCTCGCTTTTACCCGTGGGTATCTTGCTGTCCGTAGCCTTGGCGAACTCCCGGAGGAGATTCTTCTGGGGTTCCGACAAGTTCTGCGGAGTTACAATACTCACCGTGATGAACTGGTCGCCTCGCCCCTTGCCGTTGAGGTTAGGTATGCCCTTATCCTTGAGCCTGAAAACCGTACCGGTCTGAGTCCCCTCGGGTATTGTGTACTTAACATTCCCGTCTATGGTGGGAACTTCCACCTCGTCTCCCAATGCCGCTTGGACAAAACTTATAGGCATGGAGTACAAAACCGCATTGCCGTCGCGTTTGAATATGCGGTGGGGCCTTATGCTGACGGTAACCAGCATGTCACCCTGAGGGCCCCCGTTTTTACCGAAGTTGCCCAGTCCTCTCAGGCAGAGGGTCTGGCCGTTGTCGATACCAGCCGGTATGTTGACCGTAACTTTATGCTGTTTTCGGACAGTGCCCGCACCGTGGCAGGCCGCGCAGGGCTGATGTATTATTTTGCCGGTTCCGCCGCAGTTTGGGCAGGGCCCTGATGTCTGCATTATTCCAAAAGGCGAGCGCTGCTGCTGGCGGACAACGCCGCTGCCTCCGCAGTTGGAGCAGACCTCTGCAGTTGTGCCCGGGGCGCAGCCTGTACCCTTACAGTCCTCACATTGCTCGACTCGTGCGGCGGCCATTTCCTTGTCGCAGCCGAAAGCCGCTTCTTCAAAGGTTATGGTCACCCCAACCCTTATATCACTCCCGCGTACCGGGCCGTTAGGGCGCTGACGCCTTCCTCCGCCGAACAGGTCGCCGAATATATCCCCAAAAATGTCGCTGAAGTCGCCGGAAAATCCAGTCCCACCCATAGACGGGTCAAACGCCGCGTGACCGAACTGGTCGTATTTCGCGCGCTTTTCCGGGTCAGACAGGACGGCGTAGGCCTCATTGGCCTCCTTAAAGCGAGCTTCACACTGAGCGTCACCGGGATGAAGGTCGGGATGGTTCTCTTTGGCCAGTCTGCGATATGCTTTTTTTATTTCGTCGTCTGCGGCGCCTTTTTTTACTCCAAGCACCTCGTAATAGTCTCTTTTTTCTGCCATACATTATCCTCTCGACTAAAAGCCGTAACGGGCGGGTGAAAACCCGCCCCTAGGCTCAATTAAAAGCTGCTTAAAATAGTTTATTTCTTATCCTTGTCATCGTCAACCACTTCATAATCGGCGTCGTAATACTGTCCTCCGTCGCCCTTGCCGTCGTGGTCACAGTTGCAGTCTCCGTTCCCGTTGCCGCCGCAGTCACAGTTGGGATCACCGCAGCCGCCCTCTGCTCCGCCCGCCTGGGCATAGAGCTTCTCGCTGACCTTGTAGAACACCTGGGTGAGTTCCTCGGTCGCGGTCTTAATAGCCTCGGTGTCAGTGCCAGCCAGTGCGGTCTTCAGCTTGCCAAGAGCATCCTCAATCTCAGATTTATCGGAGGGTTCGATCTTGTCGCCCATCTCCTGAAGGGTCTTTTCGGTCTGATATAACATCTGGTCGCCGTTGTTGCGGATGTCGATCTCTTCCTTGCGCTTAGCGTCCTCCGCCGCATACTGTTCGGCTTCCTTGACTGCTTTTTCAATATCCTCTTTGGAGAGGTTGGAAGAAGAAGTTATCGTAATATGCTGCTCCTTGCCGGTTCCCATGTCCTTTGCCGATACGTTTACTATTCCATTGGCGTCTATATCAAAGGTCACCTCTATCTGGGGAACGCCGCGGCGTGCGGGGGCGATGCCGTCCAGATGGAAGCGGCCGAGGCTCTTGTTGTATTGAGCCATCTCGCGCTCGCCCTGCAGTACGTTGATTTCAACGCTGGTCTGATTGTCGGCAGCGGTAGAGAATATCTGGCTTTTCTTTGTGGGGATGGTGGTGTTGCGCTCAATCAGCTTTGTACACACGCCGCCCAGAGTCTCTATTCCCAGGGAGAGCGGGGTGACGTCCAGCAAGAGAATCCCCTCGACATCGCCGCCGAGAACGCCGCCCTGGATAGCCGCGCCGTTTGCAACGCACTCATCGGGGTTAATGCCCTTGAAGCCGTCCTTGCCGGTGATATTTTTGACAGCCTCCTGAACCGCGGGGATACGGGAGGAGCCGCCGACCAGCAGGACCTTTGAAAGGTCTCCGGGCTTGAGTCCGGCATCGGACAGGGCCTGCTTTACGGGGCCCATTGTCTTCTCGACAAGGTGGTGTGTCAGTTCGTTGAACTTAGCTCTTGTCAGCGTGACGTCCAGGTGCTTGGGACCGTTGGCGTCAGCGGTTATATAGGGCAGATTGATATTTGTGCTGGTGACACCGGACAGCTCGATCTTTGCCTTTTCAGCGGCCTCTTTCAGACGCTGCATGGCAACTCTGTCGCCGGACAGGTCAACGCCCTCAGCCCTTTTAAATTCGCTTACAAGGTAGTCACAGACGCACTGGTCAAAATCATCTCCGCCCAGACGGTTGTTGCCGGCAGTAGCCAGAACCTCAATAACGCCGTCGCCGATCTCAAGAACAGATACGTCGAAGGTGCCGCCGCCCAGATCGTATACCATGATTTTCTGGTCGGATTCCTTGTCGATACCGTATGCCAAAGCCGCCGCAGTGGGCTCGTTGATGATGCGCTTTACATCCAGTCCCGCGATCCTGCCGGCATCCTTGGTAGCCTGACGCTGTGCGTCGGTAAAGTATGCGGGGACGGTGATAACGGCCTCCGTCACCGTAGTTCCCAGATATGCCTCCGCGTCAGCCTTGAGCTTTTGCAAAACCATTGCGGATATCTCCTGCGGGGTGTAGCTCTTGTCGTCAATGGTCACTTTATAGTTGGAGCCCATCTCACGCTTTATGGAGCTGATGGTGCGGTCGGGGTTGGTGACCGCCTGACGCTTTGCCACCTGTCCTACCATACGCTCGCCGGTCTTGGAAAATGCGACAACGGAAGGGGTCGTTCTGTTTCCCTCCGCGTTAGCTATTACAACAGCTTCGCCGCCTTCTATAACGGACACACATGAGTTTGTTGTGCCCAGGTCAATACCGATTATTTTTCCCATTGTGAATTCCTCCTAAATAATAGATTATGCGAAACTCCGCGTCTCGCTAATTTGCAACTTTAACAACGCTGAAGCGTATAACTTTATCTCCCAGCCTGAAGCCCTTCTGAAACTCCTCGACAACAACTCCCTCTCCCAGGGAATCGTCATCCACATGCATCACAGCGTCGTGAATAGTGGGGTCAAATTTGTCGCCCGTCTTTGCGTCTATTTCGGCAACGCCCATTTTTTCAAGAATTTCCTTAAACTGATCCATGGTCATTTCGACGCCTTTTCGGTATGCCTCATCCTCAGTCTCAGCCTTGAGAGCACGCTCAAGGTTGTCGTATACAGGCAGCAGCTTTAATATGGTGTCCGCACGTACGTCGGAATATATGTTTTCACGTTCCTTCTGGCTCCTCTTGCGGAAGTTGTCATATTCTGCCATTACACGCATGCATCTGTCCTTTTCTGTGGCCAGCTCCTCTGCAAGCTTGTGTGCTTCCTTTGTCATCCTTTCGAGCAGTTCTGCTCTCTTTTCGGCCTCCGTGGACATTTCCTCCACCGCCTCGGGAGCAAGTTCCTCATTTTTGTTTATATCCTCTTTATCTTTTGACTGCTCAAAAGGCTTTTTACCGCTCATCTGGTCCATCTCCTTTAATTTGTAATTTTTCAAAACCGGGAGGAGCCTCCCCCGATCCCAAGAGCTTACTAAGCCCTGTAGCTATATAACTTAGCTTTGCGGCAACTCCGGAATAGTCCATTCGCGTTGGGCCGACAACACCTATGATGCCGCGCATATTATCTCCGGCGTCGTAACGCGCTATTACAACACTGGAATCTTTCAGTTCCTCCGCAACATTTTCGGGTCCTATCAGGACTTCTACGTCGCCTGTGCCCTCGAGGGCAGGAAGTCTGAGAATATGCTCACTGTCGGCAAGGAAGTCCATTATCTCGTGCGCCTTGTCGGGATCGCGGAATTCCGGCTGGCGCAGAAGATGTGATGCACCTGAGACAACCGCCTGCCCCTCCGTCGTCTCCTTCAGGACTTCGATAGTAAAAGCGGCAACAACGGACACAAGGCCCATGGTATCACCGCAGGCGCGTTCCGCCGAATCAATAAGGGAGCAATCTATTTCATTCTGCATTTTGCCGGTGAAATCAGAGTTGAAGACGGCAGAAATGCGCTGGAGCATACCCTGTTCAACAGAAAAGGGAAGGTGGATAAGCTTGTTCTTGACTTCGTTATTGTCCAACATAACTACAACAATAAATGTGTTTACATCCACATATATAAGGTCGAAGCGCTTTGCTTTCGCAGCAACAGGAGCAGCAAGTGCCAAGGCGGGGTAATGTGTCATTGACGACGCCAGCTTGCCCACATCGCTCATAAGCTTGTCAAGCTGCTGTATCTTGAGGTTCATGCTGCGGTTTATCTCCTCAGTTTCCTCAAGTGAGAGTCTCTGTCTCTCCATAAGCTCGTTTACATATAACCTGTAGCCGGCAGAAGAAGGCACCCGCCCCGAGGATGTGTGGGGCTGCTCAAGGAGCCCGAGAGAGGTCAGTTCCGCCATCTCGTTGCGGATCGTTGCGCTGGAAAGCCCCAGCCCTCCCGTCTCCGAAATGGTTTTGGAGCCCACGGGCTCCGCCGTGGCAATGTAACACTCAACGATAGCGGACAGTATTTTTTTCTTTCGGTCACTGATGTTCAAGATACCGGCCTCCTGTTCGCGGCGGTTCCATATAGTGAGAAGCGAGGGCGGAAACAACAAAATCGCACTCCCTGCCTCCGGCCACTGGCACTCTCGCCTCCTGAGTGCTAATTTAGCACCAACGTATACTCTTGTCAATAGTTTTGACAGGAGTATTGTCATTTTGTTCACATTTTTTCCAAAGCTGCAAAAAAAGATGAAAATTATCCTTGCATTTATTCGGTCATTCTGCTATTATTAGTGGGCTATCCGCTCTGGCGCCGTATGCCGGCACGCAGCGTAAACTATTCGAGGAGGTGCAGCAGAAGATGGCAAAGTGCGAAGTTTGCGGAAAGGGAGTATCTTTCGGCATTCAGGTCAGTCACTCACACAGACGCTCCAACCGTACATGGAAGCCCAACGTAAAGCGCGTCAAAGTCATTATGGACGGGACGCCCAAGCGTGTCTACGTTTGCACCCGTTGCTTGCGCAGCGGTAAGGTTACCCGCGCCGTGTAAGGAGCTTATGACCATACAAAAATAAGAGCCGCTTGCTTTGCAAGCGGCTCTTTTGTTATATCTTTTTCTCAGTCGTCGAAAAGGGGTGTGCTGAAATATCTCTCGGCGGTGTCGGGCAGTATGGTGACCACTGTTTTTCCCGGCCCGAGCTTTTTTGCCATCTGTATGGCGGCCGCCACGTTCGTACCGCTGGATATGCCGCACATGAGCCCCTCTAAACGGGCAAGATCTTTTGCAGTCTGCAGCGCCTCTCCATCGGAGACAATATAGATGTCGTTGTAGATGTCGGTATTCAGGTTATCGGGTATAAGCCCGTCGCCTATGCCCATCTGCAGGTGGGTCCCTATGGTGCCACCCGCCAGTATCGCGGCGTTCTCAGGTTCCACCGCCCAGATAGCTATGTCCGGATATTGGGCCTTCAGCACCTCGCCGATGCCGGATATGGTGCCTCCTGTACCCACTCCGGAGCAAAAGCCGTCTATCGGGGCGGCCACCTGCTCGAGAATCTCAAGGGCGGTGTGGTGCTTGTGGGCCAGGGGATTGTTGGCGTTTGTAAATTGCTGGGGGACATATACCCTCGGGTCTTCCGCCGCCATACGCATTGCGGTGTTCAGGCACTCGTCTATACAGCAGCCTATATTGCCCGCGTCGTGGATAAGCACGACCTCCGCACCGTAGTGCCTGACAAGCTTGCGGCGCTCCTCGCTCACAGAGTCGGGCATGATGATTATGGTCCGGTAGCCCCTGACCGCTCCGATGAGCGCAAGGCCGATGCCCTGGTTTCCGCTGGTGGGCTCCACGATTATTGAGTCACTTTTGAGGATACCGTCTCTCTCCGCCTGTTCTATCATGTTGAGTGCGGTGCGTGTTTTGACGGAGCCGCCGACATTGAGCCCCTCGTATTTTACAAGCACGCGGGCTCCCTTGGGGTCCGCCATGCGCTGGAGCTGTATCATCGGGGTGTGCCCTGTCGCTTCAAGTACATTTCTATATACCACTTGAGCATCTCCTCACGGATAAAATACTATAGTATTATACGTTATTTCATCTTGAAATGCAACGCCGAAAAAATGTTGCGAAAACACGCCTTTGTGTTAGAATAAGAATGTAGCTGAATTATAATATGATTATACGGAGGTTAGCTTCATGGCCCAAAAATATGCAGTTCCGCTCTCCGAGCTGGTCAGGGAACACGACCTTGTCCCCATCCATACCTCGGCGGACTTCGAGAAAGCCATGATAACGAGCATGGCGGTCGGCAGACCGGGCCTGCAGTTTGCAGGCTTTTACGAATACTTTGACAATTCCCGTATGCTGGTCTACGGCAAGCAGGAAAACACATATCTGAAAAAGCTCCCAGCGGAGGATCGCCACAGGTCTGTAGAGGAGCTCATGAAGCACGACCCCTGCGCTTTGATCGCCTGCCACGGAGTCGATATTTTGCCCGAGGTGGTGGAGCTTGCGGAGAAATATGACAGAAACGTCTTCACCTCCGAGCTGGACACCTCCGAGCTGATGGCCCAGCTTATAAGCTCTCTGCATCTGCATCTTGCGCCCCGCCAAACTATACATGCGGTGCTTGTGGACGTCTACGGAGAAGGTCTTCTGATAACGGGCGACAGCGGCATCGGCAAAAGCGAGACCGCTCTCGAGCTAATCAAGCGCGGGCACCGTCTCATAGCCGACGACGCGGTGGAGATAAGGCGCATAAGCAAAGACACTCTGATCGGCCAGTCCCCTCCTCTCATCCGCCATTATATGGAGTTCCGGGGCATGGGGATAGTAAACGTCCGCTATATCTTCGGCGTAGGCGCGGTAAAGGCCTCACAGAAGATACATCTTGTCGTCAATCTCGAAAACTGGGAGGAATACAAGCCCTATGACAGGCTCGGTGTGAAAGAGGAATACACCGACATAATGGGGGTTCAGGTACCTCTTATTACTATCCCCGTCCGCACCGGCCGCAACCTTGCGGTTATTCTTGAACTGGCGGCCATGAACCACCGCCAGAAAAAGCTCGGCTACAACGCCGCCGAAGACCTTGAAAGGCGGCACGATTACAACATCGACAACGACTTGTTTGAGGATTAGTTTTTATGGATAACTTTGGAAGGCTTATAAGCGAGATACGCGCAGAACTCCCCCGGCTTGAACTGAGGGAGAACGAGCAAATGCGTGATCACTGTTCCTTCAAAATCGGCGGAGCGGTGCGGGTGATGGCGCTGCCCTCGTCCGCTGAGGAGGCCGAGAAGCTATGTCTTTCTCTGCGCAGAAGCGGCGTTGAACCCCTTATCGTGGGGAACGGCACAAACCTGCTTGTGACCGACTCCCCTCTCGACCGCTTCGTCGTCAAATTTTCCGACAAAATGGGCTCCGTGGAAAAGCGCGGAGATAACGGAGTGTTTGCGCTCTCCGGAATTTCTCTCGCACGGCTGGCCTCTTTTTGCGCAAAAGCCTCTCTGACCGGTCTGGAATTTGCCCACGGCATACCCGGCACGCTCGGCGGAGCCGTCAGCATGAACGCGGGCGCCTACGGCGGTGAGATGAAGGACGTTCTGCGCTCCGCCGACTATCTGGACGAAAATCTGAAGCTCTGCAGAAAGACCTCTAAAGAGTTGGAAATGGGATACCGCCACAGCGTGTTTTCGGAAACCGGCTGTGTCATTCTGGGAGCGGAGATCGAGCTTGCGTCAGGCAGCGAAGATGCGATACTCACCCGAATGCGGGAGCTCTCGGAGAAGCGCCGGGCCTCCCAGCCGCTGGATATGCCCTCCGCGGGCAGCACCTTTAAGCGGCCGGAGCAGGGCTATGCCGCGGCACTCATTGACGAGGCCGGGTTAAAGGGCTTTGCCATAGGCGGAGCAGAGGTCAGCCAAAAACACGCCGGCTTTGTAATAAACCGCGGAAACGCCACATTCGACGAAGTTTTGGCTCTTATTGAGCACATTCAGAAAACCGTTTACGAGCGCACGGGCATTTCTCTGGAACCCGAGGTTAAAATAATTCGCGGCTGATTTTATATTCAGGAGGAGAGCTTATGGAGTTTTTGATCATTTCCGGACTTTCCGGCGCGGGTAAGAGCCGCGCGGCCGATATGCTCGAGGATCTGGACTACTATTGCGTTGACAACATGCCCATCGTGCTCATTCCCAAGTTCGCACAGCTCTGTATGGCGGCCAATGACCGCTACGACCGCGTTGCTCTGGTCACCGACATCCGTGAGCGCGCCAGCTTTGAGGAGCTTTTCATTGTTTTGGACGGACTATGGGAACTGGGCTGCGACTACCGAATACTGTTTATGGAGGCGGAACCCGCCGTGATCGTCAAGCGTTACAAGGAGACCCGCCGACGACACCCGCTGGCCGCACCCGGCATGACCATAGAGCAGGCCATCGACAACGAAATCAAGCTGTTGGCGCCAATGCGTGAGCGTGCGGACTATATAATCAACACCAGCCACACCACACTTGGCGAGCTTCAGGGTGAGATATACCGCCTGTTCGTGGGCAACGACGCAAAGCAGAAGCTGATGGTCAACGTCATGTCCTTCGGCTATAAATACGGTATACCCATCGAATCCGATCTGGTGTTCGATGTGAGGTTCCTGCCCAATCCCTTCTATGTCGTGGAGCTGCGCGAGATGTGTGGGCTTGACGAGCCGGTACGCGAGTTTGTCTTCCAAAGTCCCGAGACAAAGGAGTTCGTTGCAAAGCTCGAGGATCTCGTCAAATTCCTGCTGCCGCGCTATGTTGAGGAGGGCAAGCTGAGCCTTACGATTTCCATAGGCTGCACCGGCGGACGGCACCGCTCAGTAGCCGTGGCCAAAGCGCTCAGCGACTATATAAGCAGCATCGGCTACTCATCGCAGAATATAAACCGAGACATAGGAAAATAGGCGTAAGCAAACTGTTTTCCACCTAGCGGAGGTCATTATGACAACTCAAAAAGCCGACCCGGCGGTCGTTGCAATCGGCGGCGGCACCGGACTTTCAACTATGCTCAGGGGACTTAAACGGCAAACAAACAACATAACGGCCGTCGTCACCATGGCGGACGACGGCGGCGGAAGCGGAAAGCTCCGCGACGAGCTGGGCATGCCGCCCCCGGGCGACGTACGCAACTGTCTGAGGGCCCTCGCCAACACCGAGCCGACCATGGAGCAGATCTTGGACTACCGCTTCACCGAGGGCTGCCTTAAGGGGCAGAGCCTTGGAAACCTCGTGCTTGCGGCACTTAACGATATTTCCGGCTCGTTTTACGACGCCGTACGCAAGCTCAGCGAAATATTGGCGATTACTGGTCATGTTTTGCCCGTAACCACGGAGGATGTGCGACTGCTGGCCCATTTTGACGACGGCACCGAGGTGCTGGGAGAAAGCAAGATTTGCGAATTCAAAAAAAACTCCGACCGACGAATCAGCCGAATTACCGTTCTGCCGGAGAACCCGCCCGCTCTGCGTGAGAGCATCCGCGCCATTGAAGACGCGGATCTCATCCTGCTGGGACCGGGCAGCCTTTACACAAGCATAATACCCAATTTGCTGACAAAGGGAATAGCGCAGGCAATTGCCGACTCCGACGCGCTAAAAATATATATTCTTAACGTCGCGACCGAGGTCGGCGAGACCGACGGATATTCCGCCTCCGACCATGTCAGAGCCATATTTTCCCACTCCTCAGACAGGCTGTTCGACTACTGCCTTGCCAACAGCACAGCTTTTCCGGAAGCGGTCAAGCACCGCCATGGGGAGCTGGGCGGCTCCCAGGTGGTAGTGGACTCCGAGGAACTCGAGCGTCTTGGAGTATGCCCGATTCTACGCCCGATGCTTAACTGCTCCGACGGCTACGCCCACCACGATTCCACCTTGCTGGCATCTGAAATCATGAGTATCTATACTGCAAAATCGCCTACAAAGATATATATTTAGCATTTTTCTCCCTTTGCGACAATTCTGTGAGAGGAGCTGTATACCATGTCGTTTTCCTCGGACACTAAGGCCGAGCTCTGCCGCGCACCGCTGAGCAAGAGATGCTGCGCCGTAGCAGAGTCCTACGGTGTTTTGCTCTACTGCAATATGTTTTCGGCAAGCGAGATCAGGATTATGACGTCGAGCAGTGACTTTGCAGAGCGCCTGCCAAAACTTTTCAGAAAGGCATTCGGCTGCAGCTTCGACTCAAAGCCGAGCTTTGAGGTAAAGGGCAAACTATGTTTTTCCATCAGCTCTCCGGAGACAGTCTCCCAAATTTTTTCCGCCTACGGATACGAAAAGGACTCCATACTCGCCCACCATATAAACCTGGGCGTACTTGAGGAAACCTGCTGCAAAAACTCCTTTCTGCGCGGAGCATTTCTTGCTGGAGGAAGCATATCCGACCCTGAAAAGAGCTATCACCTGGAGCTTATCACCCCCCATTTTAACGTCAGCCGCGAGACCTACTCCATCTTGCTTGAGCTGGGGTTTTCACCAAAGGACGCCGCCCGAGGCGGCAACTACATCACCTATTTCAAACAGTCCGACTCCATAGAGGACTTTCTGACCCACCTGGGCGCACCGGTCTCAGCGATGGAAATAATGTCCGCGAAGGTGGAAAAAGAGATGCGGAACACCATAAACCGCCGCGTAAACTGCGACAGCGCAAACGCGGATAAGGTCGTCCTTGCCGCTCAGGAGCAGCTTGACGCCATCCGGCGCATCGAAATGACCTCCGGGCTCGGCGACCTGCCGGATAAGCTGCGTGAAGCGGCTCTCCTGCGCATAGCCAACCCCGAGGCGAGCCTTGCGGATCTGGCGGCGCTCGCACAGCCGCCGGTAAGTAAATCCTGCATCAGCCACAGAATAAGAAAGCTCATAGCGCTCGCCGATCAATAGCGCAGGTTATCGGCTTTCCCGCGTAAACCTCTACATCCGAAAGGAGATAACCCAATGGCATTTGTTCACCTCCATGTCCACAGCGAATTCAGCCTTCTGGACGGCGCCTGCCGAATAGAGGACATGGCGGAGCGCGCGCATGAGCTTGGTCAGACCGCTCTTGCAATAACCGACCACGGTGTCATGTACGGCGCAGTATCCTTTTTCAAGGCCTGTAAAAAGGCCGGAATAAAGCCTCTTATCGGCTGTGAGGTCTACGTTGCTCCCCGCGGCATGACGGACAGGGAGCACGGCCCAGACAGCAATTACTCCCACCTCATACTGCTCTGTAAGAACGAGACGGGCTACCGGAACCTGTCCTATCTGGTGAGCGCGGGCTTCACCGAGGGCTTTTACATAAAGCCCCGCATAGATTGGCAGCTCCTCAGCGGGCACTCCGAGGGGCTGATTTGCCTTTCCGGCTGCGTGGCCGGTGAAATCCAGCAGAAGATAATAAACGGGGATTATTCCGAAGCAAAAAGCCGTGCGCTTCAGCTCTCCGAGCTCTTTGGCAAGGACTGCTTCTACCTAGAGATGCAGGCTCACGGCATAACCGAGGAGCGTATCGCCGCCGAGGGCCTAGTTAAGCTCCACCACGAAACGGGAATTCCTCTAGTTCTCACAAACGACGCGCACTACACCAGAAAAGAGGACGCGCGTTACCAGGACGTCCTCATGTGTATACAGATGGGAAAGACCATCGACGACCCTGACCGTATGAAGTTTGAGGGCAGCGAGTTCTACCTAAAATCCGAGGAGGAGATGCGCTCTCTTTTCTCCGAGTATCCCGACGAGGCGCGAAAGGCGGCGGACAACACCGTCAAAATCGCCGACATGTGCAGTTTCGAATTTGAGTTCGGTCACTACCACCTGCCCAGCTTCCGTCTCCCAGAGGGCGAATCCGACGGCTTTTCCTATCTTAGAAAGATATGTGACAGGGGGTTTACCGCCCGTTACGGAGATAAAAGCGCTGAGGAGCAAGAAACGCTCCGCAAACAGCTAAAATATGAGCTTGATATGATCCACAGCATGGGCTTTACGGACTACTTTCTTATCGTGTCTGACTTTATCGCCTTTGCCAAGGAGCAGAACATACCCGTCGGGCCTGGACGAGGCAGCGCCGCCGGCAGCCTTGTGTCCTACTGTCTGTTCATCACCGATGTGGACCCTTTCAAATACAGCCTGTTTTTTGAGCGCTTTCTCAACCCCGAGCGCGTCACCATGCCCGATATCGATATCGACTTCTGTGTAGAGCGCCGCGGCGAGGTCATAGACTATGTCTCCCGCAAATATGGCGCCGACCATGTGGCCCAAATTGTCACCTTCGGCACAATGGCCGCCCGCATGGCTGTGCGCGACGTGGGCAGGGCGCTTAATTTCAGCTATGCCGAGTGCGACACTGTTGCCAAGCAGATCCCCAACGCCCTAAACATGACCATTGACGAGGCCCTTAAGCTCTCCCGGCCGCTGAAAGAGATGTATGACGAGAGCGACCGTGTAAAAGAGCTCATCGATACGGCCAGGGCTCTGGAGGGCATGCCCCGTCACGCCTCTACACACGCGGCCGGCGTTGTCATTTCCGGCAAGCCCGTTTATGAATATGTTCCGCTCTCCAAAAACGATGAATCAGTAGTCTGCCAGTTTCCCATGACCGAGCTTGAGGAGCTGGGGCTTCTCAAAATGGACTTTCTGGGTCTGCGAAATTTGACGGTTCTGGACAAGGCGGAGCGTTTGGTCAGAAAAACACTTCCCGATTTTAGCATCGCCTCCGTCCCCGACGACGACGCGGAGACCTTTGTAATGCTCTCTCAAGGTCGTACCTCGGGCGTTTTTCAGCTTGAGAGCTCAGGTATGACCGCCGTCTGCACAGGTCTGAAGCCGCGCTCAATAGAGGATATAACCGCTATCATAGCGCTGTACCGTCCGGGGCCTATGGACAGCATACCGCGCTTTTTGGAGTGCAGCTCCGACCCCTCAAAGATACGCTACAAGCACGAGGCTCTGCGTCCCATTCTCGACGTCACCTACGGCTGTATTGTCTATCAGGAGCAGGTAATCGAGATATTCCGGCGTCTGGCAGGATTCTCCCTGGGGCAGGCGGACATAATCAGGCGCGCAATGTCCAAAAAGAAGCACGCAGTCATCGACGCGGAGCGTGTAGCCTTTATAAAGGGAGATCCGGAGCGAAATATCCCGGGCGCAGGGCAGATGGGCATACCCGAGGATGTAGCCGGCTCCATATACGACGAGATTGTGGATTTTGCAAACTACGCATTCAACAAGGCCCACGCTGTGTCCTATGCCGTCATCTCCTACCGCACAGCATATATGAAGCGCCATTATCCCCGGGAGTACATGGCGGCTCTGCTGTCCTCCGTTCTGGACAATTCCATCAAAGTGGCGGAATACATCGGGGAGTGCAAGGAATGCGGCATAGAGCTCCTGCCTCCGGACGTCAACGAATCAGAGGCGGACTTTACAGTCTCCGGCGACAGTATCCGCTTCGGGCTGGTGGCTATCAAAAATATTGGGCGCGGCTTCATAAACGCGCTCGTTGAAAACCGTGAGCGCGAAGGCAAATTTACGAGCTTCGACGAGTTTTGCCGCAGGCTCTACGGCAAGGATCTGAACCGGCGCGCCGTCGAAAGCCTTATACGCAGCGGAGCTTTTGACAGCCTCGGCTGCAGGCGCAGCCAGCTTCTGCGTGTGTCCGACGCTGTCATTGACGGAGTTAACGACTCTGCCCGCAAAAATGTGGCAGGCCAGATGGATCTGTTCTCCGGAGCGGATCAGGGGACAGGCATCCCAGAGCAATCTATGCTCCAGCTGCCGGACATACCCGAATTTTCTACCCGCGAGCTCATGGCTATGGAAAAGGAAACTACCGGGCTATACCTCTCCGGGCATCCTATGGATGAATACCGCGCCGCAGCAGTCAGTGCCGGAGCCATATCCATCGGCGCCATAATGTCGGACTTTGCTCAGGAGGGCGGCCCTCAGACCTACCATGACGACCAGTTCGTCACCGTTGCCGGCGTTATAGACTCCCACAAGACCCGCACCACGCGAAACAACAGCCTTATGGCTTACATCCGTCTGGAAGACGCCGCGGGAAGCATGGAGCTGATTGCCTTTCAGAAGGTTCTGGACATAAGCGGCGGCTACATACGCGATAACGCTCCGGTTGTAGTCAAGGGGCGGATATCAGTCCGTGACGAAAAGGAACCCCAACTCATCGTGGAGACTCTGCGCCCACTGACGGACATGGAAATCTCTTTGGAAGAGGATAAAGATAAACAGGAAAAGCAGAAGGCCCTTTGGATACGGCTGCCCTCACGCGACGACCCACGCCTTGAGAAGATCGAGCACATCCTTGTGATGTTTGAGGGTGAGGAGCGTATGATAATCTGCTTCAATAATGATAAAAGACGCCTTGGCGCCCGCTGTCTCATACACGATTCTCTAATCCGCGAGCTCAAGGAGATGCTCGGAGAAGAAAACGTAGTCGTAAAATAGTTTATTTAGAAAAACAGAGGCGGCAGCGTTTATAAACGCTGCCGCCTCTAATGCTGCTAATATTATTTTTCAGTCGCGCCTGCGGCGATAGCTGGATTTGCGGTCGGCATAGAGCCTGCTGCCGGAAATACGGCTGTCGCTGTCCTGCATAAAGTGCTTTAATTTGTCCTCAAAGCTCTGTTCATCAGTGGTCGGGCCGGCCTCCTTATGTGGCGCCTGAGCGGCTTTTGGGGGCTGCTCCTTTGCCGTGTTTTGACCACAATTGCCGGATACAGGCGCTTTCGCCTGTTTTATGGACAGATTTATCTTGCCGGCATCGTTTATGCCGATCACCTTGACCGTGACGGTCTGCCCCTCGCTTACATGGTCGTGAATATCACTGACAAAGGCATTGGCGATCTCGGATATATGTACGAGGCCGCTTTTCCCGTCCGGCAAAGCGATAAACGCACCGAATTTTGTGATGCTCGTGACCTTTCCATCAAGAACATCTCCCACTTTAGGCTGCATAAAAGAGTTTGCTCCTCCTGTTCGAAAGGTGACGGCACCCACTAAATCTAGTCGCTGACATCGTAAAACAGCTTCTCGCCGGGCTTGACAAGACCAATGTCGTTTCTTGCCACATCCTCTATTATCTCGGGGTCCGTGCTATGTTTAATGGCGTACTGCAGTTCCTCGTTTTCCTGCACGGCGGCGTCCACCTGCTGCTGCAGCTCGGCGCGCCTTTCCTCTGCGTTTTGCGTCTGGGACTTTAAGCCGACCAGACTTATCCCGGCATAAAGTATCAGCGCCACGATGACGATGCGTATGATGAGACTGGATTTTTTTATCTTCATAGCCGCGCTCCATTCCCTTGGTATTACGCCCTAAACCCGGTCTGTTGCCTACCATCCCATAGTTACCCATTATTGTAAACCATTTGCGCAGATTTTGAAAGGACTTTTTAAAGAATTTCTCGACTTTTTTTAGGTTTTTTCTTAAAATTGCCAACAACCTGCCAAATAATTTCAATAATCTTCCAATTAGGGCGAGCACTTTAACAAAAACCTTTAGGATATATGGGCTGCAGCAGAGAAAATACGCGGCAGCGCCGAGAGCTGCGGTCAGGGCGATATAGATTCTCAGCCTTCCGCCGGTGGCCTCCATATTGAGGAACACCAGCATAAAAGCCCCCACGAGACACACTGCAATGTCGCACAGCGAAGTGACAATGCCGTTTTTCAGCTCCAGGCGCAGCGCCTTCATAAAGTCGTATATAACGCCGAATACGACGCCGCACAGCCCCGCCATAACGGCAGAGAGCATCTGTTCGTTGACCGGCAGCTCCACGGCTCACTTAAACAGACGCGACCAAAGGCTCCCGCCCGGCGCAGTCTCCTCGTATCCCAGATCTGTAATCAGCCCGGTCACAGAGAGCTCACCGGTGTCAAGACTCAGCTTGTCGATGTGCAGATCAGTGCCGCGCAGTATCAGGCTGCCCTTGTTCGTGCGCAGAATAATCTGCTTTTCATCGAAGCTGTCAACATCCTCCACGCCCGAGACGGAGATGCGGGCTCTGTCTTCAATTATCACATTGTGGGGTTTTGCGCCTGCTTTGACTTTATCCTCATAGACCATGGCATATACCTCCGAATATTGTTGGTACATACTATGAAACTCTTTACAGTAATATGATTGCACAAAAAAGCCGGGGTCGCTTTGCAGCCCCGGCTCATTGTATCTTTTCTGTCAATTGCATAGGTCCTTCTGCCCGCCCGTAAGCGAAAGCGCTTTGTCTGCCATTGCGAGAAGGCCGTCAAGCCCTTCGGTATAGGCGTCGCTCTCCCAGGCGAACACTCCTTTGGCTTCAAGTCCGGTATCCTCCGCTTCTGAGTATATCTTCCCTGTTAACGCCATATATTCCTCTTTTGAGGCTTCCCTGCCCCCGACCTTATAACTTACACTTTTAATCTCGCCGCTGTCCTCGTCATATTCCTCATACCTATAGGCAACGCCTGTCAGCGTAAGAACTTCGCCGTCCGTGGAGAATCTTATAAGCTCGGTGTAGCTGGAGTCCCGAGCGCCGTTTCCGCTTGACACAAGGAAGAAGCGCTCTCCAGTCTGCTTGTTCTCCATGAGGCGGAAATCCTCAAAAAGGTTGGCGTTTACAAAGGTCTCCGTAAAGTGGTCGCCGCCAAAGCGCTCGCCCACAGTTGCGATGTTGGCGGAGATACACTCCACTTCGCCGTCTATAATGTCAAAAATCTGCACACCCATAGACGCGGATGCTCCCGCGTCAAAAAGGAGCATCTCCATACCGCCGTCGCAGTCCAGATCTATGAAGCCCACACCTGCAATCCCTCCGTATAGGGCACCGGCAAGCTCGGCATATCTCTCTGATAAAAAGGTGAGGAATACAGCCGCCCGCTCTTCATTTTCTATTGAGGCTCTGTCATGTCCGGCAGGAGTTTCCCGCTCCGGCAACTGAACAGGCTGCCCGCAGGCCTCAGGGCTTGGCAAAAGCTTCTCACTCGGCAGCGGGGATCGCGCCCCCTCACAGGCCATTAGCATCAGCGATATTAAAATGGCAAGAGCTGCTGTCAAATATTTGCGCATAAGGAACCTCCAACAGCAAGGTCAAAAAGGGATATAATACGTTCAATGAAGTATACCACAGTATATTGTGTTGGTAAACAAAGTAACAACAATTTATAAATTTGTATTAATTTGCAATATATTATGACAAAAACCGCCGTGCTGCCTAAAGGTGTCACGACGGTTTTGTGATATAAATGTCTATAGTATTTTTGCAAGAAAGCTCTTGAGTCTGTCACTTTTGGGGCTGTCGAATATCTCCGAAGGGGTGCCCTCCTCAACTATCCTGCCCTCGTCCATGAATATAACGCGGCTGCCCACCTCGCGGGCAAAGCCCATCTCATGGGTGACGACCACCATGGTCATACCCTCGCGGGCGAGCTGCTTCATAACGTCCAGCACCTCACCGACCATCTCCGGGTCGAGGGCTGAAGTCGGCTCGTCAAAAAGCATCACCTCTGGATTCATGCAGAGCGCACGGACTATGGCGATTCGCTGTTTCTGACCACCTGAGAGCTGGGAAGAATATGCGTTTGCCCTGTCCTCAAGACCAACTCGTCCGAGAAGTGCGAGCGCCTCTTTTTCCGCTTCCTCTTTGCTCTTTTTCCTTAGCTTGATCGGCGCCAAGGTCAGGTTCTTCAGAATGGTCATGTTGGGAAACAGATTAAAGTGCTGAAAGACCATTCCCATATGCTGGCGGTGGTTATTTATGTTTGTCCTGGGGTCCGTTATGTCTGTCCCGTCAAATAAAATACGGCCGCTTGTGGGGGCTTCCAGAAGGTTCAGACAGCGCAGAAACGTGGACTTTCCGCTGCCCGAGGGGCCTATGACAACAACGACCTCTCCCTTTTTGATGTCGGCGGAAACTCCGTCGAGAGCCTTGATTTTTTCACCGTTGTAATACTTTTTTACGTCTTCGACTTGGATAAGGATATTATCGCTCATTGCTGCGCAGCCTCCTCTCCAGCTTGCCCACAAGCCAGGTGAAGAACATAACCATAACGAGGTATACAATCGCCACAGCCATAAGGGGCATAAAGGTCTGATAGGTAGCTCCGCGAATAATGTCCGCACCCTTTGTGAGATCCTTTACTGCCACATAGCCCGCAACAGAGGTCTCTTTGAGAAGGGTTATAAATTCGTTGGCAAGCGCGGGAAGAACTACCTTGAACGCTTGGGGAACAATTATATACCGCATGGTCTGTATGTAGTTGAAGCCCAGAGAGCGCCCCGCCTCAAACTGCCCCTCGTCTACAGACATGATTCCGCTGCGGACAATCTCCGCCACATATGCGCCGGAGTTAATGCCAAATGCAATAGCCGCCACCAGCACGCCGTTATCCGAGGCGGCAAAAATCACATAGTACATAATCATAAGCTGAACGACCACCGGCGTCCCGCGTATGACCGTAAGGTAAATTTTACATATCCCGTTAAAAAACCGCAGAAGCCCTCGTCCAAAGCCCCTCCGCATATCGGCGCCGTTCTTGTCCCATGTGGAACGCACTACAGCGACGATAACGCCGATAGCGATCCCCAGGATAAGCGCGAACAGCGTTATTTTGAGCGTATTTCCGAGTCCGTTCACTATGAACTTCCAACGGTTCTTCTCAACAAAGCAAATTATAAAGTCGGTTTTAAAATCGGCAAACCATTCCGCCATACCAACACCCCCAAAGAGTATCGTGAAAATATCAAAAGGGCGGTAGATACATGCCGCCCTTTGTGACGCTGAGTCTGTTTTATTTGTCAGCCGTTGTTTGCAGCGACAAACGCCTTTGCAGGCTCGTTGTCGATAACAACGCAGTCCACCTTACCTGCGACGAGAGCGGCCACTGCATCTGCACCCTTGTTATAGCGCATAATGGTTGCAAGGCCCTTTTCTTCGAGATCTTCAGTGGTGTACAAGTCGCCGGTTGTGGCGGTCTGAACGCCGATGGTGTAGTTGGCGCCCTCGGCAAAGAGGTCGTCGGCACAGGTGATGGGGCTGTCCTCGGGAACGATTATAACCTGAACTCCGGTTGCATAGCTGTTGGTAAAGTCAACAACCTTCTTTCGGTCTTCAGTAACTGTCAGACCCGCCATTGCCATATCGGCCTTGCCTGTCTCAACTGACGCGATAGTGGCATCGAAGGCCATATCGTCGATACGGAGCTTCATACCCAGCTTGTCGGCGATGGCCGCCGCAACTTCGGCGTCTATCCCGACGATGATATCGCCGTCATAATACTCATAGGGCGGGAACTCGGCGTTGGTAGCCATTACGAGCTCTTCTGCATCCGCCGCAACATTCTGCTGGAAAACAAGGTCATTTTCCACACCGTTAATATATTTGTCAACGATTTTTTTAGCGGTGCCGTCCGCTATGAGCTCATCAAGAGCGGCGTTGACCTTCTTGTAGAGCTCGGTGTTGTTCTTTGCAATTGCAATTGCGTAATCCTCTGTGATGTACTCGGTATCGAGAATCTTAAGAGCATCGCCGTCCGTACCGGTTGCATCGTCGGAAACGTCGGTGTCGGAGACGTTTTTCCCGGCACCACAGGCTGCTAGGCTAAAGAGCATTGCCAGTGCAAGAACAGCAACAAGAATCTTTGTGAAATTCTTCATTTTCTTCACTCCATATCAAAAAAGTAAAACTCGGACATTTAGTCCGTACGGATAATTATAATACAGAATGAATGAATATTCAAGAATAATTTTAAAATTCGGATAATCTATTTAAATATGGCCCTAATATTACATAACACTTGTGTTTATTATGCAATAACGGCTGATGGGCATCCACATTAACCCTCTTGGCCTGAGTCCTCATCAAGGCTTTTAGCCAAGTCAAAATACTTGCCGCACGCGGCTATCCTATCTTTTTCCCTGCCGCCGACGGCCTCCACGGATATGGCAGATTCGTCTGCCATAGGGGAGATATGCACGCGGCAGTTCCCCTCCTGCAGGTTGATGCCATCGGAGAAGTCCGCGCCGGCCTCCCACAGCACATTCGAAAGCTCTCGCATCAGCGCTGCCCTGCCGGAGCAGGTAAACTCTCTGCACAGCCCGCGTTTTCCGGCGAGCGGTCTGACCTTTTTTTCCTGTCTTTCTGTCCCGGGCTCTTTGCCGGCCGCGGCGACCACATCTCCCGGGCGGGTTATCGTATTATCCTCTATTCTTGCTCCGCTACACAGCACGGTGCCGTCTACGACACAATTTTTCCCCACATCTCCGCCATCTACAACAGAGTTGGCGACATGTGTGTTTTCGCCAATTTTCGCGCCGGAATGGATAATACTATGCTCGATTTTCGCTGATCTGTCGACTTTAGCCCCCTGACAGACAAATCCGACTTGTCTGGCCGCAGACGTTCCAACAGCGCTCTTTTTCAGTTTCAATTTTCCGTCCAGCGCATCCATGCAGCACTGGAGATAGCTTTTCGTATCACCGATGTCACACCAGTAGCCGTCCATGGGAACTCCCACCATCCTGTCGCCCCGCACTGCAAGCTGCGGAAAAAGGTCTTTCGCGAAGTCCGCGGCTGTATTTTCAGGAATAAGCTCCATGACCCGTGGAGAAACTATATAGATGCCCGTATTCACAAAGTCGGTGACCACCCGATCCCAATCCGGTTTTTCAATGAAGCTGCGCACTTGCCCGTCGCCGGCTATGAGCACCGTGCCGTATCGCAGAGGCTCCTCATGGCTGTACAGAGCCATAGTAAGATCGGCGTTTTTCGCCTTATGCTGCTCGGCGAGAAACTTCAGGTCGAAGTCGCAGGCGGCGTCGCCGCTGATAACAAGGAAGTCCTCGCTGATAAAGTCCATACAGGCGCGGACGCCTCCCGCCGTGCCGAGCGGCTTGTCTTCTATCCTGTATTCTATTGAAACTCCAAACTTTTCACCGTTTCCAAAGTAGTCGGTAATTTTATCGGGCATGTGCCCGAGAGTCATACACAGCTCTGTAAAGCCGTTCTGCCGCAGAAGCTCCACAATATGCTCCAAAAGCGGCAGGCCCATGAGCTTTGTCATGGGTTTGGGCACGAGAGCACTGATGGGCATAAGCCGAGTTCCCTTTCCGCCCGCCATGATGATCGCCTTCAAAGGTAACCACCTCCCTTATACAGTATTTCCCCGGGGACGGAAAATAACCTTTGGCAAATCATGCTCGCGCTATTGAAAATGTACCATTTAACTGATATACTTATTTAGTAATTTGCGCCGGCAACGCGTCACACAGGCGTGACGAAAGGACAGGACGGGAAATGAACAACAACCTAAAAAGATTGATTGAGCCCGGTACAAGGTTATTCTTTTTTTTCCTTGTTATTTTTGCTATAACGGCATATTTCTTCGAGCCATTGCTGGCCTTTATTGAGGCGGGCGTAGTGGTGCTGCTCTTTGTATATTCTGTGATCGCCAACCGCCGCAGGCAGAAAAAATTTGCAGAGTATATCGAGTCGGTCACCTACGATGTGGAGACCGCAAAAAACGACTCTCTTGTAAATTTCCCGCTGCCGATGGTGGCTTTCAAGCTGGAAAACGGCTCCATCGTTTGGGGCAACCGCTTTTTTTTCGAGCTGTTCGGCTCCCGCACTCCAAGATTTGACACAAGACTCACCGATCTTGTCCCCGAATTCAAGTCAAAGTGGCTTCTGGAGGGCAAGCAGCAGTATCCGGAGCTAGTAGAGATCGACGACCGCAGCTACCGCGTATTCGGCAACATCATCCGCGGCGAAAACGAAAACAGCAGCGACTTCATGGGCATGACCTACTGGCTGGACGTAACAGACTACGAGAGGACCAAGGAGGAATATGAAAACTCCCGCCCGGTGGTCGCTATTATCATCTTCGACAACCTCGATGAGATCTCCCGCAACCAGTCCGACCGCGTCAAGACGGAGCTGCAGAACATGGTTTCCGACCGAATAGACCGCTGGTGCTCAGGTATGAACGGCATAATCTGCCGCTATGACCGCGACAAATACCTCTTCATCTGTGAGCAGCGTGACTATGAGGTCCTTGCGGACGAAAAATTCTCTCTGCTTGAAAGCGTCCATGAGGTTATCAGCCCCAGCGGCGTCTACGCCACGGTCAGCATCGGCGTCGGACGCGACGGCTCAACATTTGAAGAAAGCTTCGGCTTTGCTAAGCTCAGCACAGAGATGGCTCTTACCCGCGGCGGCGATCAGGCGGTCGTTAAAAACCGCTTTAACTTCGAGTTCTTCGGCGGGCGCGGCGAGGAGGTCGAGACCCGCACAAAGGTGAAATCCCGCGTCATGGCAAACGCCCTGACGGAGCTAATCAAAGTCTCTGACCAGATGTTCATAATGGGACACCGCTTCGCCGATATGGACTGCGTGGGCAGCGGCATAGGACTGTGCTGTATCGCCCGTAAGCTCGGCTGTCGGGCGAACATCGTCATTGACGAGGACAATAACGGCGCCGGCAGGCTTATCCACCTGATCCGCGGTGTTGAAGAATACAAGGACGTTTTTATCTCTCCCCAGGAGGCCATCATGCGCGCCGAGCGCAATACCCTGCTCGTCGTTGTCGACACCAACCGACCCGAGCAGGTGGAGGATCAAAGTCTGCTCATGGCCTGCAATCGAGTGGCGGTAATCGACCACCACAGGAGGACATCGAGCTACATTCAGAACGCCGCTCTTACCTTTTTGGAGCCCTATGCATCCTCAGTCTGTGAACTTATCTGCGATCTCATGCAGGAGATATGCAACCAGTCGGACATTCTCCGTGCCGAGGCGGACGCGGTTCTTGCCGGTATAGTCCTAGATACAAAGTTTTTTACCATACGTACCGGTGAGCGCACCTTCGACGCGGCAGCCTTCCTGCGCCGCATGGGAGCGGACACCATAGCCGTAAAGAAGATACTCCAAAACGATTTCGACGACACAGTCGCCCGCTATAACATCCTCAAGCAGGTGAAGCGCTACCGCGAGAATATCGCCGTTGCGATAATTGAGGAGCCTCAGGACCGCATAGTTGCGGCGCAGGCGGCAGACGAGATGCTCAACATTGTCGGCATACAGGCGTCGCTTGTCATCTACCCCACGAACAGCGGCGGCGTTATGGTCTCCGCACGCTCCATAGGAGACGTCAATGTACAGGTGCTTCTGGAAGAGCTCGGCGGGGGCGGGAATAAATCTGCGGCCGGGCTGCAAATGGAAAACATCTCCCTCCGCGACGCGGTCAACAAGCTCTTCGCCGCTATAGACAAGTACTTTGAGGAATAACAGGTCATCAACGGAAATGAGGTATACATTATGAAAGTAGTATTTTTGCAGGACGTCAGAGGACAGGGCAGGAAAGACGAGCTGAAGGAGGTCTCCGACGGCTACGCGAGAAATTTCCTTCTCCCGCGCAAGCTGGCTGCGGAGGCGACGCCCGACGTTCTCAACGCAATGAAGCTAAAGGAAAAGGCCCGCCAGGCACAATATGACAAGGACAAGGCGCAGGCCGAGGAGACGGCAAAGAAGCTGGAGAGCCTAGTCGTCAAGATCCCCGCAAAGGCAGGTCAGGGCGGAAAGCTGTTCGGCTCCATAACCTCAAGGGAGATCAGCGAATGCCTGTCTTCACAGCACGGCATAAATATCGACAAGCAGAAGATAGTGCAGTCCGAACCTATAAAAACCTTCGGATCGTTTGCGGTCAAGTGTAAGCTGGGCTTCGAGATAAGCGGCACAATAAACGTTGTCGTCACCGAGGAAAAATAATATCGGCGAGGTTTTTTTAATGAACGAGCTTTTCGAGCTAAAAACTCCCCACAGCGCGGAGGCGGAGCAGGCCGTCATAGGCTCCATGCTGATTGACTCCTCCTGTATTCCGGACGTCGTTCAAAAGGCGCGCTCCGAGGATTTTTACCTTGAGCCGAACCGCGATATCTTCGATACAATATTCAATATGTTCTCCTACAGCCGCACGATAGACCCCATCACGGTCCTTGACCAGATGCGCGTCCGAGGCGTGGCTAGGGATAATTCCCAGAACTACCTGATGGAGCTGATGCAGGTTACGCCCACGGCGGCCAACGTCATGAAATATGTGGACATCCTGCGCGAGATGTCGCTCATGCGGGCGCTCTCCAAAGTCGGCAGCGATATAACGAACATGGTCTCCGAGGGCGCGGGCGAGGCGGACGCAATGCTGGAGGCCGCCGAGCGCAAGATATATGCGCTGAGGCAGGGCCGCACAATCGGCGGACTTCTCAAGATATCGAACGTCATAAGCGACGTTTACAACCAGATAGCCGAAAACACCAAAAACGGTGCAAATATGCCCGGTCTCTCGACCGGTCTTTCCGATCTGGACAGCCGCATACTCGGTCTCAACAAGGGCGAGCTCGTGCTGATAGCGTCCCGTCCCGGCATGGGCAAAACCAGTATTGCCCTCAACATTGCGCTGCATGTCGCCAAGACCTCAAAAAAGTCCGTCGCCATATTCTCTCTTGAGATGGCGCGGGAACAGCTCGCAGTAAGGCTGCTGGCGGGTCAGAGCCTTATCGACAGCCAAAAGCTCCTGACCGGCAGGCTGAGCACCCCCGAATGGGAACGTCTCAACGAGGCGGCCTCCGTGGTCAGCGAGACGAACATACTGATAGACGACAACCCGACCCTGTCCGTAGCGGATATGAACTCCCAGTGCCGAAGGCTGGACGATCTGGGGCTGGTTGTCATCGACTATCTGCAGCTTATGCAGTCCGCCGGCAGCGGGCGGAATTACGCCGCAGAAAGCCGTACACAGGCGGTCTCGGATATGAGCCGTATGCTCAAAGTCATGGCAAAGGAGCTTAATGTACCCGTCATCTGCCTCTCCCAGCTTTCGCGAGCCAATGAGAGCAGACAGGACAAGCGTCCCCTGCTCTCCGATTTGCGGGAGTCAGGCGCCATCGAGCAGGACGCGGACATTGTTATCGGACTCTACCGCGAGGGCTACTACAGCCGCGAGTGTGAAAACCCCAACGCAGCCGAGGCGATCGTTCTTAAAAACCGCCATGGCGAAACCGGGACGATAGACCTGATGTGGCTGCCCGAATACACCACCTATGTATCAGCGGAAAAACACCATAGTGATGAAAATTATTGATTTATGTGAAAAATATGATATGCTCCCGAAGGGCGCAACCGTCCTAGCAGCCGTTTCCGGCGGTAAGGACTCAATGTGCCTTCTGGAGCTTTTGCTCTGTTTTTCCGAGCAGTACGGGCTAAACATCGCCTGCGCCCACTTTGACCATCAGCTTCGCGGCGAGTGCTCCTTGCGTGACCGAAGATTTGTGGAGAACTACTGTAAAGAGCGCGGCATCCCCTGCTATACAGGCACTTCGGACGTCTCCGCCTACGCCGCCGAAAACGGTATCGGCATTGAGGAGGCGGCGCGCACGCTCCGCTATGAGTTCCTGGAAAAAACTGCGGACGAAATAGGAGCCGACCGCATAGCAACGGCGCACACGGCCAATGACAACACCGAGACCTTTCTTTTCAACTTTGCGCGCGGCTCTGGGCTTACCGGGCTCTGCGGCATACCGCCCGTGAGGGGCAGAATTGTACGCCCCTTGCTGCATACGACTACCGACGAGGTGCTGAGTTATCTTCAGGAAAACGGCATCCCCCATGTGGAGGACGCGACAAACGACGAGGATTTCTGCGCGCGCAACAAAATACGTCACAAAGTCATCCCCGTACTGCGGGATATCTGCGGCGGCTTTGACGAAAACGCCGTACGCGGCATATCTCTTTTGCGTGAGGACGACGAATACCTCTACAGCATCGCACAGCGCTTCACGGACGAAAAATTTGACGGCGATTCCCTTCCGTCCGCCGAATTTGCCGAGCTGCCGCACCCCATTTCCGCGCGGGTGCTGAAAATTATACTCGGGGCGGGCATCTCCGCCGGACATACCGAGGCCATCAGAGAAATAGCAGAGGGCGGCGACCCCCATGCTTCTGTGGACATACCCGGTATGCGCGTGTTCCGCGACTATGACCGTCTCGTGTTCGGAGATCAGGAGCAAGAAGAGTTCCTGCCTCGCGTTGTAAGAATTGGGAGCTCAACTGAAATACCGGAGGCCGGACTGAAAATTTATTGTGAATTTATTCCGCAATGCGGCGAAATTTACAATTCTTTTAACAATTTTTACTTCAAAAGTGATAGTGTCTGTGGTAAAATCATCGTCAGGCCGCGCTTTGAGGGCGGAACTGTCCGCCTTGCGGGCCGCAATTGCACCAAATCTCTGAAGAAGCTTTTTTCCGAGGCAAGGCTCAACGGAAAAGGCCGTTATCTCGTCCCCGTGCTCTGTGACGGTGCGGGAGTGATCGCGGTTTACGGCTTCGGAATAGCAGAGCGCTGTCTGCCGCACCCCGGCGACGATGTAATCCACATAAGAATAGAAAAATAATCGTTTTGGGAGATATACGGATATGAGAGAGGACATCCTTAAAATACTTTTCACCGAAGATCAGCTGAAAAAACGCGTAACAGAGCTTGGGGCGGCGTTGACCGAGAGGTTTGCCGGTAAAGAGCCCCTGTTTATAGGCGTGCTCAAGGGCAGCTTTGTATTCATGGCGGACCTGGTACGCGCCGTAGACCTGAAATCTTCCCTGGACTTTATGGCTGTCTCGTCCTACGGCCGCGGCACATCATCCAGCGGCGCCGTCAATATAATGAAAGACCTGAGCGAGGACATCGCAGGCCGCGACATCATTATCGTCGAGGACATTCTTGACAGCGGCGTAACACTAAACTACCTCTGCGGCTATCTCCAGAACCGCAAGCCCGCATCAATAACTCTTGTAACGCTTTTCGACAAGCCCTCGCGCAGAAAAGCCCCTGTCAAGGCAGACTACGTCGGCTTCGAGGTCCCCGATGAGTTTATTGTCGGCTACGGACTCGACTTCGCTGAAAAATATCGCAATCTCCCTTATATCGGGGTTCTCAAGCCCGATATATATTCAAACTGACCCCCAGTCTAATATAAAGGATGTGATCACAACTTGAAGAAGAACCGTCGTCAGGCAAGAGACATAGGTTTTTATATGCTGATTCTTGTCATTCTCATTGCCACGGTTTTGACCATGACTTCTCAAAACAAGCAGAGCTCCGTTGTCAGCTATTACGAGGTTAGGAAGCTTTTTGAAAACGAAAAGGTAGAGTCCTTTACTGCGACCTCCGAGGAACTGATACTCAACCTCTATGAGGAATATAACGGCAGCAAGACTGTAACCCACGAGCTGCTGAGCGTGGACGACTTCCGTGAGGATTTGGGTACCCTAATCGACGAGCAGGTCAAAAAAGGTATCATTAAGGACTACGACTACCCTCTGCCCTGGACCGCGCCCTGGTGGGTCTCACTGCTGCCATATCTCGGGCTTATTGTTCTAATGGTGGTTTTCTGGATCGTTATGATGAACATGGCGAAACAGGGCGATCGAGGCGGTGGAGGGGCAATGCGCTTTGGCAGGGCCCGCGTCCGCTACGGTGTCGATGAGAAAAAACACGTCACCTTCGCAGACGTAGCCGGCTGCGAGGAGGAAAAAGAGGAGCTGGAGGAGATCGTCGGCTTCCTTAAAAACCCCTCCTCTTACAGCGAAATGGGCGCAAGGATACCCAAGGGCGTACTCCTGGTCGGCCCTCCGGGAACAGGTAAAACCCTGCTTGCGAAGGCTGTCGCCGGTGAGGCGGGCGTACAGTTCCTGTCCATCTCCGGTTCCGATTTTGTCGAGCTGTATGTGGGTGTCGGCGCCTCCCGTGTACGCGACCTGTTCGAGCAGGCTAAAAAAGTCGCCCCCGCCATCATATTCATAGACGAAATCGACGCTGTCGGCAGACAGCGCGGCTCCGGTCTGGGCGGAGGCCATGATGAGCGTGAGCAGACCCTCAACCAGCTGCTGGTCGAGATGGACGGCTTCGGCAACAACTCCGGCGTCATCGTCATGGCGGCCACCAACCGCGCGGATATTCTGGACAGCGCATTGCTGCGCCCGGGCCGCTTTGACCGCACGGTATATGTCGGCATGCCCGACAAGCGCGGCCGCGAGGCCATACTCCGTGTCCACGCCAAGGGCAAGCCTTTGGGAGACGACGTCGACCTCCCAAGTATCGCACGCGGAACCCCCGGATTTTCGGGCGCCGATCTTGAAAATCTGCTGAACGAGGCAGCTATACTCTCTGTAAGGCGCTCAAAGCGCTTCATAACCCAGGCCGAGATAAACGAGTCCATTCTAAAGGTCATTGCAGGCCCGGAGAAGAAGAGCAAGGTAATGTCCGAAAAGGCCAAAAAGCTCACGGCATACCACGAGGCCGGCCACGCCGTAGCAGGCAGATTTATGGAGGATAAAGACCCCGTCGAATACATCACCATCATACCCCGCGGCCCCACCGGAGGCATGACCGTCTACCGTCCCAGCGAGGACAAGGAGGACTACACCTCCAAGGGCGAGATGTTTGCGGAAATCGTCGTGGCCCTGGGCGGCCGCACCGCCGAAAGGCTCATGCTGGACGATGTTTCAACCGGGGCTTCCGGCGATATCCACTCCGCCACGGAAACCGCCCGCGCTATGGTCACCCGCTACGGATTTTCCGACAAGCTGGGCCCAATCTCGTTTGACAGCTCCGAGCACAGCATCTTTATAGGCCGCGACTTTGGCACCACCAAAAGCTACTCCGAGGAGACCGCCGCCATAATAGACGAGGAGGTCAAGCGGATCTTTGACGAGGCAGGCAAAAAGTGTGAGGAGATACTCACAGAGCAGAAGGATCTGCTGGTTGCCACGGCGGAATACCTTGTTGAAAACGAGTCCATGGAGGGCGCAGACTTTAACTATCTGTGCGAGCACGGGCACCTCCCCGAAAAGGGGCAGAAGCCCGCAGCAGCGGACCTTTCGGGCGAGCCGGAAAGTCATGTCAATGATGCCGGCAAGGGCGATCGGAAAACCAAGGGAGACAGCGCTTTACTCGATCCCGAACAGGACGCCACCAAGAAAAACGATTAATATGTCAAAGGGCGGAAAACCTTCCGCCCTTTTGATACGGGACCTTTCCCGTCAAATACCGATAACCGTAGAGAGAGGCTTGACCAACATGAAACTGGGAATAGTCGGGCTGCCCAATGTGGGCAAGAGCACCCTTTTCAACGCCATAACCAACGCCGGGGCCGAGAGCGCCAACTACCCCTTCTGCACCATAGACCCCAATGTGGGTACCGTCGCCGTCCCCGACGAGCGGCTGGACTTTCTTGCAGAACTGTATAACCCCAAAAAATACACGCCGGCGGTCGTCGAATTTGTGGACATCGCAGGGCTTGTCAAGGGCGCATCAAAGGGCGAGGGTCTAGGAAACAAGTTTTTGAGCAACATACGCGCAACCGACGCAATAGTTCACGTTGTCCGCTGCTTTGACGACGACAACGTGATCCATGTCGAGGGCGGCTGCGATCCGCTACGCGACATCGACATAATTAACCTTGAGCTCATAATGGCGGACATGGAGATGCTGGAGCGCCGTATTGACAGGGCTAAGAAAGCGGCAAAAGGCGGCGACAAAAAGTTTCTGCACGAGGCGGAGGTGCTGGAGCGCCTGATGGCGCATCTCGACAGCGGCAAATCCGCCCGCAGCTGCCCCTGTTCCGACGAGGACAGGGAACTGATCGCCGAGAGTGAGCTGTTGACCCTCAAACCGGTCATCTATGCCGCAAACATGGATGAAGCCGGCTTTGCCGCCGGTTTCGAGAGCAGCGAATACTACAGGCGTGTTGAAAAGTTCGCCTCAGACGAGGGCTCTCTGGTTCTGCCCATCTGCGCCAAGGTAGAGCAGGAGATAGGCGAGCTTGACGAGGAGGACAGGCAGATGTTCCTCGAGGAGCTGGGAATGACCGAAAGTGGTCTGGACAGGCTCATCAAATGTTCTTATTCCCTGCTGGGGCTGATATCCTTTCTCACCTGCGGCCCCGACGAGGTACGCGCATGGACCATAAGGAAAGGCTCAAGGGCCCCCCAGGCCGCGGGCAAGATACACACGGACTTCGAGCGCGGCTTTATCCGAGCGGAGATAGTCGCCTTTGACGACCTCAAGGCCTGCGGCAGTATGAACGCCGCCAAAGAAAAGGGCCTCGTCCGCTCCGAGGGCAAGGAATACATCATGCGCGACGGCGATGTGACTCTGTTCCGCTTCAATGTATAGTTGACAAATTAAAAAAAAGAGAATACAATCAGCACGTATCAAAAGCAATGACGGAGAAGGCCGTGCAGAGCGCCGTACAGAGAGGGTTTTGTCCGCTGAAAAAAACCCCGGACCGCCCGCATTTTGCTACCGCTCCCGAGCCGAAGTGCCGAAGATCACAGTAAGCGCTTCCGATTTGCGCCCGTTAACGCGCCCCTAAAGCGGCGGTCTAAGACCGCAAGCAGGGTGGAACCATGCAGTTATTTAATGCACCCCTGACATTATGTCAGGGGCGTTTTTTGTTGGAGGAGAAAACAATGGAAGACAACAAATATACCTTTGAAAACCCCGATTACAAGCTGGCGTACCGCCACACAACTTCCCACATCCTTGCGCAGGCAATAAAACGCCTCTATCCAGACACTAAGCTGGCCATCGGCCCCGCCATCGAAGACGGTTTTTATTACGATGTGGACTCCGAAACCGTATTTACTCCCGAGATACTTGAGAAGCTTGAGGATGAAATGCGCAGGATATGCAAGGAAAAAATACCTCTTGAGCGCTTTGAACTCCCGCGCTCAGAAGCTCTGGAGTTCGTCAGGGACGAGCCGTACAAGGTCGAGCTGATAAACGACCTTCCGGAGGATGCCGCCATCAGCTTCTACAGACAAGGAGACTTTACAGACCTCTGCGCCGGCCCGCACATGGACAGCACCGGAAGGATCAAGGGCAACGCAATAAAGCTCACAAGCTGCACCGGGGCATACTGGCGGGGAGACTCCAGCCGCAAGATGCTCCAGAGAATTTACGGCACCTGCTTCCCCAAAAAGGACGAGCTGGACGCCTATCTCAAGCGCATTGAGGAGGCAAAAAAGCGTGACCACCGCAAGCTGGGCAAGGAGCTGGGCCTGTTCGCGCTTCTGGAAGAGGGCCCCGGTTTTCCGTTTTTCCTTCCCAAGGGTATGGTTCTGCGCAATACTCTCATAGAGTACTGGCGAGAGGTCCACAAAAAACACGGCTACGTTGAAATCAGCACACCGATCATACTCAATCAGGAGCTGTGGCACCGCAGCGGTCACTGGGACCACTACAAGGACAACATGTATACCACGGTCATCGACAACGAGGACTATGCAGTCAAACCCATGAACTGCCCCGGCGGCATGCTTGTCTACAAGCTGGAGCCTCACTCCTACCGCGACCTGCCCCTGCGCGCGGCCGAGCTGGGTCTTGTCCACCGCCATGAGCTCTCCGGCGCTCTGCACGGCCTTTTCCGCGTGCGCTGCTTCACTCAGGACGACGCGCATATCTTCATGACCCGGGATCAGATGAAGGACGAGATCAAGGGCGTTGTCAATCTGTTCGACGAGGTCTACTCTAAATTCGGTCTGAGCTACAATATAGAGCTTTCAACAATGCCCGAAGACCACATGGGCAGTCTGGAGGACTGGGATTTTGCCCAGGAGACTCTCAAAAAAGCCATAACCGAGATGGGAAAGACCTATGAGATCAATGAGGGAGACGGAGCATTCTATGGTCCGAAACTGGACTTCCATCTGGAGGACAGCCTTGGCCGCACCTGGCAGTGCGGCACTATTCAGCTGGACTTCCAGATGCCCGAACGTTTTGAGCTGGAATACACCGGCGCCGATGGGGACAAGCACCGCCCCGTCATGATCCACCGCGTCGTGCTCGGCTCAATTGAGCGCTTCATCGGCGTAATAACCGAACATTACGCCGGCGCCTTCCCCACATGGCTAGCCCCTGTTCAGGTCATGGTCATGCCCATCACCGACCGCAGCAAGGATTATTCCGAAAAGATCTATAAAAAGCTGTTTGACGCGGGTATACGTGTCGAAAAAGACTTCCGCAACGAGAAGATCGGTTACAAAATCCGCGAGGCACAGCTTCAAAAAATCCCATACATGCTGGTCATAGGCGACAAGGAGGCGGAGGCGGGCACCGTCTCTGTCCGTACTCGCACGGGCGACGAAAACACCGTCGCTCTTGATGAATTTATTACAAATATAGAAGAAGAGATTAAAATCCGTTCAAATAACTGAACACTCAAATTTTAGCATTATATTACTTTGAATAATGAACCCGACTCCTTCGTAGACTATTAAAGAAAAAGTCTGCGAGGGAGTTTTAGATATGAGCAAGAAAAAACTATGTCTCATTTTGGCGGTCATCTTCGCTCTAAATATAGCCGCTATAACGATTTTTGAAAATGTTCAGGCAGTAACATATAAAAAAGGTTCTACAGGCAGTACGGTCACACAGATACAGACAATACTAAAAAATCAGGGATATTACTTTGGCTCGGTGGACGGTATATATGGCAGCTCAACAGAGGCCGCGATCAAAAAATTTCAATCCCGCTGGGGACTTAGCGTGGACGGCAAGGCCGGGACCCAGACCCTCAACGCTCTGGGAATAAACGTGAGCAGCACTCAGGGCTCCACCTCCGGAGATGTGGCGCTGCTCGCGCGGCTGATTTCAGCAGAAGCGAGAGGCGAGCCATACTCCGGACAAGTTGCCGTAGGGGCGGTGGTGTTGAACCGTACCAAGCACCCATCATTTCCTAACACCATCTCGGGAGTCATCTACCAGAGCGGAGCTTTCACCTGCCTTACAGACGGACAGTGGAACAAGCCGGTGTCAGACGGTGCATACAACGCGGCCCGCGACGCCCTCAACGGCTGGGATCCCTCCGGCGGAGCGATATATTACTTTAATCCGGCCACCGCCACAAGCAGCTGGATATGGTCAAGACCGCTTATAGTGACTATTGGAAAGCACCGGTTCTGTGCTTAAAGAGACAGGCGATACCGCGTTGGTATCGCCTGTCTCTTTAATAGATTACTGCTCATCCCTCTCCTCGCCGTCTGCGTTGGGATCTATTTTATTAATAATGTATGGCGTAGTCTGATAGACGTAGTAGTTGAGCCAGTTGGTGTACATGAGCTGCGCGTGTGCACGCCATGTCATCATCGGCTCCCTGGAGGGGTCGTCGTCAGGATAATAGTTGACGGGTACGTCGATCTTCTTTCCGTTTTTGACGTCGCGCTGGTACTCCAGCGCCAGAGTTTCACGGTCATACTCAGGGTGTCCGAAAATAAAAAACTGACGGCTCTTCTGGTTCTTGACCGCAAAAACCCCGGCCTCGTCGGACACTGCCATTATCTCCAGATCAGGCTTCTTTTCAATATCCTCTGCACGAATTTCGGTGTAACGCGAGTGCGGCGCGTTGAAGGTATCGTCAAAGCCCCGGAAAAAAGGAGAGTTCGGCGTCAAAATGCGATGGCTGTATATTCCGAACTTCTTTTTGTCGAGACTGTGCTTTGGGATGCCGTAGTGATAGTATAGTCCCGCCTGCGCCCCCCAGCAAATGTGAAAAGTGCTGTGGACATGGGTCTTTGACCACTCCATGATCTCACAGAGCTCAGGCCAGTAGTCCACCTTGTCGAAATCAAGGTTTTCCACAGGCGCTCCAGTGATAATCATACCATCGTAAAAGCGGTCACATATGTCGTCATAGCTGACATAGAACATATCCAAGTGGCTCGAATCAACATTCTTGGCGTTGTGGCTGATAGTGCGCAGAAGATCTATCTCGACCTGCAGCGGCGTGTTTGACAGCTGTCTAAGCAGCTGAGTCTCGGTTACGATTTTTGTGGGCATGAGGTTAAGTATGAGTAGCTTAAGCGGACGAATGTCCTGGTGAAGGGCACGGTGCTCAGTTATTACAAATATGTTTTCGCCATCAAGCGTTTTGCGCGCCGGCAGGGAATCCGGAATTCTGATAGGCATGGTTTGTCTCCGTTCGAATATCAAAAATGGTTAAATACGTACGTATATATACGTTTTTTGCTTAGAATTATACGCTAAAAGAGCTGTGAAATCAAGGCTATTCAAGATCAATAAAAAAAGGTCAAAAAAGGGGATAAAAAAGAGTTGACAAGGGGATGAGGTGATGGTA
>ERZ764778.541-NODE-541-length-45063-cov-10.059745_pt1 | contig 45063 bp, 40 predicted proteins | sample MGYA00374951_ERZ764778 | MGnify/ENA primary metagenome ERZ764778 (study PRJEB28918, sample SAMN05720193) | bioreactor metagenome | isolation source: Anaerobic biogas reactor | place: USA:Washington, USA | collected 2015-08-08 ...
CTAGACTGAATGGCTCAGACCTGGTAGTAAGCTCCAAAGGCACATGCCCGGCAGAGGGTCTCGCCGTCTACGACCACATCCCGAGCATCTTGCACTTCCTCGCCGCATCTAGCGCAGACCGCCCTACGGACCGGCCGGCCCGGTTGGTCCTCCTGCGGCACGACGAGTCTGACTTCGGTGCAGGTGAACAGCTGCTCGTCGGTCCAATCGTTCCAGAACTCCAGCGGATCGGTGTCCGACCCGGCATGAGGCACTTCAGGTCGGGGAGCGATGCGGATGGCGCGGCCTGTTGCCAGATCGACGAAGGTGGCAGCCAGTTTGCCGTAGTCGACCCATTTCAAGCGACGCTTGCCGAGCGTCACCCCTGCTGCGATGCTGACCGCGTCGCTGGCGCAGCGGTCCATCTCCACGTAGACGATCAGGTCCCGGTACTTCTGGGGATCGTCTATCCCCAACTGACGGCAACCGTACCTGCCCATCCGGATACCCATCACCATCCCGTGGCATAGATGGCCATGGTAGGCCATCGCAGCCTCGTAATCAGCTTCAATCGTGCGCACTAACCTTCTCCTTGCCCCTCATCCGGCTCCCGCTCCGCGGCCCTGTCGTCGGGCACGGGATCCTGCCAGTCTGCAAAATGCTTTTCGAACACGGCCTCCAAAGCCTGCGCCGCCTCGGCCGTCACGGCGCGATACCGCCTCATGAGATCTTGCGCCTCGGGCGTGAGATGCGACCCACCTCCAAGACTGCCTCCCACACTCCTATCGAGAAGCGGGAAGCCGAGACGCTCCTCCGCCGCGTGGAGTATCCGCCACGCCTTGTTGTACGACATGCCCAACTCCTGGGCTGCCTTCCTGAGCGAGCCCCACACTTCTACGCCGTCGAGCAGCCGGGCGGGACCATCTCCAAAGGCCCTACCCCGGTAGTCGAGCCATATTTTGTGAAGCAGCCGCAATAGTCGTCTCCTATTCTAGACTTGAGCGCCCGGACCCGGCCCAGGGCCGTCCGCCGGTGGACCCGCCGCGCCCCCGGGCGTTGTAGGCGGCCCGGGTGCTGCGGGTTCCGCAGGCGCAACGGGCGCCGCCGATGCTACCGGCGCGGGCGCAGCCGTCGCGGGCGACAGATACGTCTCTGTGCCGCAATACGGGCAGCGTACCAGACCCTTGCCGGCCAACTCCACCTTGCCGCCACAGTTCGGGCAGGTGTCCGACTTGATCTGAGCCGCCTCCGCCGACACGAGCTCGCCCCGCTCCCAGTTCACATACCCGCGGAACAGGTCTTTGCCTATGAGGTCGTAGACGTGCGTCTTGACCTGGTCGCGGGTCAGATTGCATTCGATGGCCAGGTCGGCCACACTCACACGTCCTCTGGTGGTGACCGCGTTCAGGATGGTCCGCTGCGTGTCAGCCCTGGTCTCAGCCTTGATCTCGCCCTTAGACGCGAGGAGCAGATACAAGCCGACGGCGAAGAACGGTAGTGAGAACAGGACGAGCCCCAGCACATGCCCAGCCTTGCTCGCGCCCTCGGCCAATTCCGTCAGACCCACGATAAGCCAGGCAGCGACGCCCAGGCTGACGACTATCAGTACGATCCCGATGATCCTGGTCCGCATCGCTCCCTCCCGGTCGCTCTGGTGTGAGCCGGTGCCCGGCCCGTCGGGCCGGGCACCGGCGATGTGTCATTCGTGACCTATCCTGCGCGGAATCCCCCGCCTCCACCACCTCCGGAGAAACCGCCGCCGAAGCCGCCACCTCCAGAGGAGCCCCCGCCGCCCCATGCACCCTTTTTGGAACCGCCGGACGACGGGACCGACGTGAGGACGTTCGACATGTTGCTGAGGCTGTTGAACAGACCATCAGAGATGCTGTCAAGACTGAAGCCGCCGCCTCCTCCGCCACCCGAACTGCTTACGGGCCCGGCCAAGCCGCCACCAAGACCACCGGTACTGATAGGCCCCGGGCCGGTTGAAGTCGGGATGACCACCGGCGGATGGTACCAATCGGGGGACGACACGGTGAGACCTTCGAAACGTCGCACCCAGTCCTTCTCGACACCGAAGGCTATAGCGTAAGGAAGATACTTCTCGAAATTCTCCTTAGCCGACTCCATGTCCTGAAAACGGGTGAGGTCCTTGAGATAGTTGCGAAACGCCTCCCACTTCCGCTGTTCCTGTGCTCCCTTGGGCGTTCGCTGCGGCATGTGAGGAGAGAACACCAACACGATGACCACTGAGACGATGGAGCCGAGCATGAACCATCCCCAGCCGGACAGCTCCACCGAGAAGAATATGAATGTGATGACGCCCAGGATGGCGGCAAGCGCTATGCCATACCCGAACCACCGGCTACGGGCCTTCTTGGGGTTCTTGAAGAACAGGCCGGCTTTGGTCACCTCTTCGTATACCTGGCCGACGATAGGCTGAACGTGCGCATAGAAGCGGTTCTTGAGGTCGGTCGTGGTCACTTGGTCGGGGTGCTTGCTGTCGAACAGCGCCTTCGCCACCTTTGCTTCGAAACCCGTCAGATCATCCAGAGGCTTGCGCCGCGTAAAAATGGTCATGGCCTTCTTGGCCCTGCCCTCTTTGGCGGTATCGGTGATCTCTAGATACCCCCGGTGCGCCAGATGCACAATGGTGGCGATCACCTCTTTGGTGTCCACCTTCTCGTCGATCAGCGCCCCGGCAAGGCCCGGCGAAAGATCGGACGGGGGCTCGCTCACGTATGACGCATAGACTTGGCCCGGCTCGTCGCGACCACGTCTGCGCCAGATGAGCAACATGGCGAGAAACGTCGCTATGGGGAGTAAGAACCCCACCTTCGGCACTAGGAACTCGCCTATGCGCCGCATTGTCCACGTGAATTTGACTACATCCTTCGGAAAGCCGGTGACTATCCAGAAATTGGTATACGCGGGGATATCCTCGGCCTGGTACACCATCGTAGAAGACCCGGGCGAGGTGACATTCGTCACGACCCCGTACCCCGCCTGCACCGCTTGGGTCATCTTGTCCGAAGGCACTTCTTTGGGCAGTTTCACCGTGGCCTTCAGAGAACCGATGGGCACCGGGGTAACGGCGTCGATCACATACCAGCGCAGTTCGTCGCCCACGTCCCAGAAGAGGATCGCCTGCTTGGCCTTGTAATGGAAGGTCCAGGTGCCGGTGGTGTCGGTGAGGTCGAAATGCACCTCGAGCGCCTTCGAACCCTCCCATTCGTAGACGTCGCAGGTACCGGGAGTATCGCTGCTGCCTCTGGGGAGCACGGCCCCGCTGGCATCGCGGATCTCGATGTCGGATATCCCGTTGGGCATGTTGGCCAGAGGGATGTCGCGCGCGACGAAGTGATAGTTGCCCTCGAAGGCGAAGGTGACCGTTTCGTCGACTATGACATCACCGTTCTCCTGCACGTCCAAGATGACGTCGATGTTCTCGATCCGCCAATCCTTGGCGTAAGCAGTCGCCGCCGGCCCAGCCAACAGGACCCCGAACATACAGGCGAGCAGCAGGAGCCCAAGGCCCCATAGGCGCCGCCTGTGGCTCATCCCTGCCCGTCCTCCGGGGTAGTGTCGGCAGACTCGGCCGGCGAAGCTGGTGGCGCCGCGGGCGGCTCCGCGGAGGACGCCGGCGCCTGCGCGGGCGCCGCCGGAGCACTCATGTTGTAGCCGCAGTTGGCGCAGAACTTGGCACCCACCGGATTGTTCACCTTGCACTGCGGACATTGCACAGTCGCCGCCAAGTTGGCGCCGCAGTTCGGGCAGAAGTTGCTGCCGAACGCGACCTCCGCGTGACAGTTGGGACAGCGCACCTTTGGTTGCGCCCCACCCGCCATGGCCTGCTGCAGCATGCCGGGTATCATCATGCCGAGGCCGGCGCCGGCTCCCAAGCCAAGCCCGGCCGTGGCCGCGGAGCCGATGTCGCTGGTGCCGCTACTGCCTCCCGGGGCGCCTCCCGCCGTTGCCAGGTCGCCGATGGCCATCGCGGCCTTGTACTGGAAGTACTTGTCCATGCCGCCCACGGCTTCCATGCCGCTGCGCTCGTCGATGCGTTTCTGCACTTCCTCCGGCGGCGAGATGGCGTTGATGACGAAATCAACGGCCGCCAGACCGTACTGAGCGAAGTCGTCCTTGATGCGGGCCTTGAGTCCGGCCCCCAACTCATCGAAATAGCGCGGCAGATCGAGCACCGTGTCGAGACTCTCGCCCAGTATGTCGGCGAGCCGCCCGACTATCACGCCACGGAGGAAATCCTCGATCTGGGCGTTGGTATAGATGCCGCGGGTTCCCACGAGCTTGATGACGAACAGCTTGGGATCGATGATCTGAAACGTGTAGATGCCGTTGGAGCGCAGCCGGATCATCTTGAACTCGGAATCGCGGAACAGGATGGGCTCGACAGTGCCCCACTTCAGATCGGTGAAGGTCCGCCTGCTGATGAAGTAGACCTCGCTCCTGAACGGGGTGTCACCCCACAACGGCGTGGTGATAGCGGATGTGAGCAAGGGTATGTTCTGCGTGGCCAGGGTGTGCCGACCGGCGTTGAACACATCGTAGGCTTTGCCGTCGCGGAAGAAGACCGCCCACTGGCTCTCCCGCACGATCAACTGAGAGCCCAATTTGAACTCACCCGAGCCCTGCTCGGGGATACGGTGGGCCATCTCGTTGCCTTGTTCGTCAACGAACTCGACGAGGTTCATGAGAGCCATCGATTACCTCCCAGCTCCGGTGATGAGGGTTTCGCGCATAGAAAACCGGCCGTCCAAAGCCTCGATGCGATCATCAAGCAGTTTGATATCCGAGGCCAGCGAAGGGCTGTCGGCGCCAAGCGCCGCGACGAAGTCGCTGATACTACCGGCCTCGACCTCCAGCTCCGAATCGAAGGCCTTCAGTTGATTGATCTGGTCGGCGCCCACCTTGGTGGCATCGAACATCCCGGCGTATCCATAGTCGGCGAACTGGATCCGGTCGCGGACCTTGCGGACTTTGCGCATGGTCACATCGATATCGCCGACCTGCTGCAATTTGCCGGCTTTGACAAGGTCGAGCTTGAGATCGTCGAGCCTTGCCAGACACGAATCGATACGCTCGGCCACGTACGTGCGCTCGATCTTGTCTGCCTCGCGGGCCACTTCTTTCTCTTTGTAGCCCCTGTAGCCGGGGATGTGCTCCATCAACCGCTCGAACCAGTTCTTACTCTCCTCGATGCGGTCATCGATCCCAGCCATGGTCTCCCCTTTCCGTTCCTCTCGGAACCATCAGCTTCGTCACCCCGACCCTACGCTACCTGACCGTCGAACTCGCGTAGCAGCAACCTCCAGTTGGATTCATGGACATAGCGAGGATCCCAGACAGCTGGGATGAAGAGCAGTTCCTCACCAAGCGGTTCGAGTGTGTAATCGACCGACATCAGATCCTTCTTCTCGTGGGACTCCACAGCCAGAAAGACAAAGTGGGCCAACGTCCGCGAATCATACCTGTTCACGACGATGGGTGATATCGGACCGAAATCTGGTTCGGTCGAGCCACCGACGCCCACGAGCGCAGGCCTGCGATGGGCATCGACGGAAAGACCTCTTGTCAGATCCATCTCTGGCTGTGCCTGGGTCAGCCGGGCGCCCAATCTCTGCATCGTGGTGCGCATGAGCGTGAACGCCGGAACGAACACGTAGGCCGGTCTCGGTGCGGTAGCTCTGCAGATACGATGCCAGGCGGAGCCTGAAACCCCGTTGATCGAAGCGGCGACCCGCCATACCGCCAAGTACCTTATCGCACCCGCCACGGCCAGTTCGGTGGTCACGGCGGCGGTGAGAGGGGAGAACGAAACGAGCCCTGTCTCACCCGGTTCGCAGGCCAGCCCACAGTTCGTGCATACGAAGACGGCCGCTTCGTCGCCGCCTTGCAGGGCGAGCCCGCAATTGGCGCACAGCAGCGGTACCAGATCAGCTGGAGAAAGGTTCGCGATATTCCACCTCCCCCACCCTGCGAAATCGCCACACCGTCAACACGGCTATCACCGACACTATAACGGCTGCGGCAACAAATGATGCGCGTCCCGTGTCCCGCGCGACGGCTGCCCATACGAAGATGGCGGCGACGACCGCCATCAGGAGCGTCTGACCCACCAGCAGCGCGATGCGCTTCGTGTTGTCGGCAGGCGCCACAGCGGAGTTGATGCTCCCGTCGCGGCCGTTCACTGCTACACGGCACGTGCCGTGTTTGGGACGGAAATCGACCATCCAGAACGGATAGTACAGTAGCGCAGTCGTCTCCCTGAATACAAAGAGATGGCTGTCGGGCGACGTTGCGCCCGCCAGGGGTTGGAGCGCAGCCCTGCGGCCCCTCTCGGCTACCTCTTTGCCCGTCCCCTCCTCGGTGAGAACGGTCGCCCCGGGGTCCAACTCCCCGGCGAGAAGCGGCAGTAGGAGCTCCCGCCCACTCACGCGCGGACGCACCACACCCAGCGCTTCAAAATCCGTGGCCGCCTGGTAAAATCGGCGTTCCTGCAGCCGGGCCTCGTTCACCGATTCCTTGACCATCCGGATCTCCATCCGGCCGGTCTCCTCGTTGTTGACATCGGGTATGAACTCCGCCACCGTCCGGGTCTTGCTGCCGAACTCCCAACCGGTCAGCAGCGCTCTGTGCTCCCAGATGGGAGCGTACACGAGCTGAGCTTCGACGAACTGGGCATGCCGGGCTTCTTTCGCTATCCCCGGGTGATCGTCCAGCCAAGCCGCAGCGAAAGCCGCGGCTTTCAGCCGGTTCAACCGGGTGGGGTAGTACCAACGGGAGACACCGCCGTGCTCCTTCACCATGACGCGCACGCCACAATGCCCGCAGACCAGGATGCGCCGTCCCTCGCGGGCGCTCAGCGGCCCGGCGCACTGCGAGCACTGCACCGAGCGAAGCACTTCTTCTTCCTCAGCGGGGGCCACGGTCAGGGGCGCGCCCGCGGCAGCCTCAACCGTCTCCACCGCCATTGGACCCGGCGCGCGCGAGACCCCCGGCCGCCGGTGCCGTCGGAGTGTGGAGCCGCAGAATGCACAAACGGCGACGTCGGCATATCCCGGCATCGCAACCGGGGCCCCGCACTGCGGGCACTCGAACTCCGTGGTGATGTCGGCGGTTCTTTCCATGGTCCTGTTAGTCTATCGCCGAGATGGCTCCTGAGCTTGACCCTACGCGGGCGCCAAGATCATCCCGAGACTTCAAGAGACCACGGTCTACATCACAGGCCGCTCGCCTGGGCACGCACGGCCATCGGCGTAGGAGGCGCCACACCTGAAGTGCTCAACGCCGCCGACACGACATGCGGGTCGGTCGAGAAGAACGGGGGTAGCGCTCTACGAGTAGCGCAGCACCCCGGCGATGCCGCCCATCTCCCTCAAGGTCGGTATGTCCTCACCCACCTCCACGTGGCCGTTCTGGGAGATGGCCAACCGCACGATCTCGCCCACCGCGTCGTCCAACTTGATGGTGCGGCCGCCGCAGGCCGGACAAGCATCGGCCGCCGTCAGTCCGACCCATCCGCAGTCGACACAGCGCCACCCTGGGACCCGGTAGTTCCGGTCCACCAACAGAGTCTGCACTTGATAGCGGCCTACGGCTCCCAAGACGTCGTCAAAACCCGACACCCCCCGGCCTCCGTGACCCAGACCCTCCTTGATCCGAGCCGCCAGAGCCACCATCTCCTCGTGCCTGGCCCCTTCAATGGCTTGGCGCGCGCTGACCGCCATCTGCCCCGTGGACGCGGCTGCATCGAAGGGTATCTCGGCAACGATCTTCGCGGCTGTGGCCGCCGGAAGGGTGCGCCGGAATCCGCTGGCGATGTCGTGCTGGGCGCACAGGGCAACCCGTGGAGCCCCGGAGGTCTCGAGAAGCTTGGCCAAGGAAGCTCCCACCTCCTTGAAGTGTTGGTCGATCAAGTTGTCCTGCCGGGCGGCCGCGTAGTATTCCTTGACGGCCGTCTCCCCAGTCTCGCGGTCGGTACTTCGCAACCTCGGACCGGTCAGGTCGTCCTCGTGAGTGAATCCCCACTCGTCAACCAGATACAGACTCGACTCATCCCGGCTGACCCGAGCCAACACGAATGGTTCGAGTAGCGATAGGGCGTGAGCCACAGGCCGTACGTAGGGCGATGGTTCGATCACGAAACGATTCATGAGCCTAAACGGCAATTCCACCCGCTCGTGGAGACCGGCTCTGCCGTCGGCGAAGAGCGCCAGACCCTCGGTCTGCGGAGCCACATCGTATCTCACCACGTCGAGCATGAAGTCCAGATCGGTCTGGAGAAAGCGCTTCTCTTCCTTGGAGACGTTGTTTTCTTTGGTGACACGATTGAACTCACTGCGCAGAAAGGCTGGGGCAGACAGCCGCCAGTCGTCCAGACGGCTTGTGGAAAGAGTGGCGCTGAGTATCGAACCGTGCGACGCCTCGATCCCGGCCAAGGATTTGAGCTTCTCCCTGGCTCCGGATGCGCTATCGATCATGAGGCACCATCCTCGCGGCTGCCACCGGTCTCAGCCGCCCCATCTGAATGTTCAGCTTCCGGCTCACGCGAGTGAGCCGCGTTCTCCTCCTGATCACGGAGAGACTGGTCTCTCCGCCACTTTTCTTCACGCTCCCGGAACTTGTCCACCAAGGCAGATTTGCCCTTGTCATGAGTCGACTCGGCGATGTTGACAGTCCCTGGATCGGAAAGCGCCGATTTCATCTTCTGTGAGGGAGTGATAGGTCGCTCTCTGCCGGAGCGTTCGACCTTCTTGTCGGCCATCCCGTCCCCTTTCGGTTACTAGAATGTGCGGCCACTGGTGCCGAACGTGTAACGGATAACTACCCAACCCGCACTGAGAGCTAACACCGAAGTTTGGATTTTGGACCCGCGTTGGCATATTGTGAGAGATGACGGATCCCCATGTTGCGGAGGGACTTTCTCCATGGAAGAGTTTGAGAAGCCGGGTCAGTTCTATTTGGGTCGTAAGTACGAACTCACAAAAAAGGAAGCCGACGGCGTGCTTCTCTACGATTCCCAGGACCTGGTCACTCATGGGGTATGTGTCGGCATGACCGGGAGTGGCAAGACCGGGCTCTGTGTGGGTCTGCTCGAGGAGGCCGCCATCGATGGCATCCCCTCCCTCATCATCGACCCCAAAGGGGACATGACCAATCTGCTCCTCACGTTTCCCCAGCTCCGTCCAGAGGACTTCGAGCCATGGGTCAGCCAGGAGGAGGCGACCAGGAAGGGGCTCTCGGCCGAAGAGTTCGCCAAAGAGCAGGCGGATATGTGGAAGAACGGTCTGGCCGATTGGGGCCAGGACCCTGACCGCATCGCAAGACTCAAGGACGCCGCGGATTTCGCCATCTACACACCCGGCTCCAGCGCCGGTCTGTCCGTGAGCATACTCAAGTCGTTCGCCGCGCCTGCGCCGGCTGTGCAGACGGACGCCGAGGCACTCGGCGACCGGGTCGACACAGCCGTGACCAGCATTCTCGGCCTGGTGGGCATCGATGCCGACCCCATACAGAGCCGCGAGCACATCTTGCTCTCGACCCTCTTCAGCCGGGCCTGGTCGGCAGGCCAAGACCTTGACCTCCCCACCCTCATAAGGCAGATCCAAGAGCCTCCGTTCAAGCAGGTGGGCGTCCTCAGCCTGGATTCGTTCTACCCCTCGAAAGACCGGGCGTCTCTGGCCATGCTGCTCAATAACCTTCTCGCGGCTCCGACTTTCCAGTCGTGGCTGGAGGGAGACGCCCTCGATATCGGAGAGATGCTCGTCACAAAAGAGGGCAAACCCAGAGTGACGATCTTCTCCATCGCTCACCTCACCGACAGCGAGCGGATGTTCTTCGTGTCGCTGCTGCTCAACGAGGTGCTGGGCTGGGTGCGTGCTCAGCCGGGCACGGGGAGCCTACGGGCCATCATCTACATGGACGAGATCTTCGGCTTCTTCCCGCCCGTGGCCGAACCCCCCTCGAAGCGACCTCTCTTGACCTTGCTCAAGCAGGCCCGGGCGTTCGGCGTGGGCGTGCTGCTTGCCACCCAGAATCCGGTGGACCTCGACTATAAGGGCCTCGCTAACACGGGCACCTGGTTCATCGGCCGTCTGCAGACCGAGCGCGACAAAGCCCGTCTGGTCGAAGGGTTGGAAGGAGTCGCCGCCGGCAGCGAGTCCAAGTTCGATCGGGGCAAGATGGAAGAGACCTTGGCCGGCTTGGGCAAGCGGGTCTTCCTGCTCTACAACGTCCACGAGAGCGCGCCTGTGACATTCCAGACGCGCTGGGCCCTCTCCTACTTGGCAGGACCGCTCACGCGGACTCAGATCAAGACCCTCATGGACCCCCGTCGACCGGCGACCGAAACGGCGGAGACCGTTGCCGCACCGCCCGAGGCCGCCACGCAAACCTCGAGCACGGCTGCGGGAACCGCCGCCGGGGCAGCGGCCGGAGCACCCGCGGCAGCCGCATCCATGCTGGTCGAAGAGCCTCCCGTGCTGCCCTCCGAGATACCGCAATACTATTTGCCGCTCCGGGGCGCCACCCCTGCGAGTCCAGACCTTGTTTACCGAGCGGGCGTGTTGGCCGCCGCGACGGTCAGCTTCGTCAGTTCTGGTAGCGGGGTCAGCAGCTCGCGACGCATACGCCGCATCGCCGAAGCTCCGGAGAGCGCCTTGGCCTTGAACTGGGAGAAGGCCCATGAGCTCGAGACGACTCTGGAGGACCTGGATCGTCAGCCCTATCCCGGCGCAACCTTCGCCCCCTTACCCGCGGCCATGACGAAACTGACGTCCTATCGCTCGTGGGGTACCGATTTCTCCGATTGGGCCTACCGTACCCAGACGGCCGAGCTCTTCAAGAGCGCGGAGTTCAGGCTGACTTCCGACCCGGGGGAGACCGAAGAGGACTTCCGCCACCGCCTGGAGACGGCTGCGAGGAACGAGCACGACGAGCAAGAGACGAAGATCAGGAAGCAGTACGCCACCAAGCAGGCGTCGCTTGAGCAGAAACTGCTGCGCGCCGAGCAGGCCAAGGAGCGCGAGGCCGAACAGGCGAAGGGGCGCAAGATGCAGACGGCGATCTCCTTCGGTGCCACCATCCTCAGCATGTTCACGGGCAAGAAGAAGCTGAGCAGCACCACGCTGGGCAAGGCCACCACAGCCATACGCGATGTGGGGCGTTCCATGGACCAAGGCGGCGACGTCAAACGAGCGGAGGAATCGCTGGCGGTCATCAAGCAGAAGATGGCCGACCTCGAAACGGAGCAGCAGGACGCGATAGATGCCCTGGAATCGAAGTTCGATGCGGCCGCCGAGACATTGGAGAAGGTGCTCATGCGCCCCCGCAAGAGCGACATCACCGTGGATTCTCTCGGGCTGGTCTGGTTGCCCTATTGGAGAGACGAAACGGGTAACTTGACGGGTGCGTGGGAATAGGCAAGAACACCGAGAAACACGGGTAACCACGAGAGGAGAGTAAGGGATGCTGAAGGAATTCAAGGCGTTCATCGACAAGGGTAATCTGGTCCAGCTGGCAGTCGCCTTCATCATGGGCATCACGTTCGCCGCCGTTGTGACCTCGCTGGTGAACGACGTCATCATGCCGGCGGTCGGCCTTGGGTTGGGCGGAGTCGATTTCAACAACCTCTATGCCGTGATCAAGGAGGCACCCGGCGGTCCGCTGGCTGACGGAACGACTCTGGAGGCCGCCAGGGAGGCCGGCGCGGTCGTCATCAGCTACGGTGTCTTCGTCAACGCCATCATCGTGTTCATCATCGTGGCTTTGGTGCTCTTCTTCATAGTCAAGGCCTACTCAAAGACGCAGAAGCCGGCCGAGGTGACCACCAGGGACTGCCCCTTCTGCAAGTCGGCCGTCCCGCTCGAAGCTACTCGCTGCCCGCAGTGCACCTCGGAGCTGCCCCCAGTCACGAGCTAGTCGCCGGCATCGGAGGTCTCAGAGAGCAACCGCTTCGAGGGGCGGGGCGCAAGCGCCCCGCCCCTCGGTCTTACTGTCCGTATACTCTGCGTCACCATGTCAGAACGGCTCCCCACAGATCATCTGCCTTTCTTCGCGACCTGCCCACGCAACACTGAGGGCCTGCTGCTTGACGAATTGCGCGCCCTCGGCGCCCCGGAGACCGCGGAGACCCGATCGGGCATAGCCTTCTCGGGCCCACTATCCTCGGCCTACAGAGCGTGTCTGTGGTCGCGGGTGGCCAGCCGGGTCCTTCTGCGGCTGACCTCCTTCCCGGTTTCCGAGCCGGACCACATCTATGAAGGCATCAATTCGCTCGCCTGGGAAGATCATCTTTCTGTTGAGGGGACTCTGGCGGCGGAGGTGACCTCCACCGTCAAGCAGGGGCCACTGGCGACGCTCAACACGCACTTCGCCGAACAGCGGATCAAGGACGCGGTAGTCGACCGTTTCCGCGCCCGCACGGGGACCCGCCCCGGGGTAGACCTGGCGCGGCCTGACGTCCGGATCAACCTGCATCTCACCCCCACGGAAGCCGTGGTGAGTCTCGACCTCTCCGGAGACAGCCTGCACCGGCGCGGATACCGTATTGAAGGGGGCGAGGCTCCGCTCAAGGAGAACCTGGCAGCCGCCATCCTGTTGAGAGCGGGATGGCCCCGGATCGCGGCCGATGGCGGACCTCTCGTGGACCCGATGTGCGGATCGGGCACCTTACTCGTCGAAGGTGCCTTCATGGCCGCCGACATCGCTCCCGGACTATTGCGCGACTACTACGGCTTCTTGAGTTGGAAAGGATTCGAGGCTCAGATCTGGGCCGAACTCCTCGAGGAGGCACGGTACCGCCGGGATTCCGGCCTGCGGTCGCTGCCGGCGCTCTTTGGCTGTGACATCGACCAGAAAGCGATCGGGACCGCCCGGGGGAACGTCCGCCGCGCGGGGTTGGCCGGAAGGATCGTGCTCGACCGACGCGATCTCAGCTCGCTGACACCCCCAGGCCCCGGGCCCGGCCTCATCGCCACCAACCCGCCCTATGGAAAGCGGCTGGGAGAGATCGAGGCGCTCGCGGGCACCTACGAGACGCTCGGGGAGAGACTCAAGACCTCGTTCGCCGGGTGGCAGGCGGCCGTCTTCACCGGCAATCCGGAACTGGGCGCCCATCTCGGCCTCAGGGCGCATCGCAGCAACGTGCTCTTCAATGGGCCTCTGGAATGCAGATTGCTCCTCTTTCACATCGGGGGGGGTGGCCGGAGCCCGGAACGTGGAGTGGGCACGAGCCCGGGCGCAGTCATGTTCGCGAACAGGCTGCGCAAGAACCTCAAGCACCTGCGACGCTGGGCGGCTCGCGAAAACATCCACTGCTACCGCGTCTACGACTCCGATCTACCCGAATATGCCGTCGCCGTGGACCTCTACGAAGACTGGGCCCACGTCCAAGAATACGCACCCCCGTCCACCGTCGATCCGGTGCGGGCCCGCCGGCGGCTCAAGGAGATCATGGCCGTGGTGCCAGAGGTCCTCGATATTCCCCACGATCAGGCCGTGCTGAAGATCCGGCGTCCGCAGAAAGGCACCGACCAATACACAAAGCTCAGCGATACCAGCAAGCCTCTGCAGGTGCGTGAGGGCGGCTTGATGTTCCTCGTCGATCTGACCGGGTATCTCGACACCGGTCTCTTCCTAGATCACCGCATCACCCGGGGCATCATCCGTGAGCTTGCTCCTGGCCGGCGATTCCTCAACCTCTTCGCCTACACCGGTTCTGCCACGGTCTACGCGGCCGCGGGAGGAGCGGCCACTACTACCACGGTCGACCTTTCGTCCACCTACCTCGACTGGGCCCGCCGAAACCTCGAACTGAACGGTTTTAACGGCGCGGAACACCGATTCGTACGGGCAGACTGTTTGCAGTGGCTCGCCCAGATGGCGGGAGAGAACGAGGCCGCCCGGGGCCACGGTCGCCAAGGCGGCGGCGCCGGGCCGTACGACCTGATCTTCCTCGACGCCCCGACCTTCTCGAACTCCAAGAGCATGACCAATGACCTCGATCTGCAACGCGATCACGCTGGACTCATACGTGACGCGGCGCAGCTGCTTTCCCCACAGGGCATCCTGCTTTTCTCAACGAATTTCCGCCGCTTCAAGCTGGATGAATCGCTGACAGCGGATCTCCTGGTGACCGACATCACCAAGCAGACCGTCCCGCCTGACTTCGCGCGGAATCCTCGAATACATCGCTGCTTCCGCATCACGTTGGAAACCCCAGGTGGTAACGCGCCGCCACGCCGGCCGAGGACTGGGCATGCCTCCTGAGGCCACGCGGCTCCCGTCCAACCGAGAACTGGCCGAGGCCTTCCAGAGCATCGCCGACTACATGTCGCTGGACGGTGAGTCGTCCTACCGCATCCTTGCCTACGAAAAGGCAGCGGATCTCTTCGGCGGGCATCCAGTCTCCGTCGCCGAGATGGCCTCACGAGGAGAGCTACGCGACCTCCCCGGCGTGGGCCAAGCCATCGAAGCCAAGGTGCTCGAGTACATAGCCACAGGGGAGATAGCTCTCTTGGAAAGTCTCAGGGAACGCTACCCCGAAGGACTGCTGACAGTCATGCATCTGCCCGGTATGGGACCCAAAAAGACCCGCCTGGTCTGGGAGGCCGCGGGAATCGGAGACATACGGGGCCTCGAACGCGCCTGCCGCGAAGGCCGCATCCGCCACATACCCGGCATGGGTGAGAAAACTGAGGCCAAGTTGCTTCAGGCGATAGAGGCCTGGACTATCCGCCGCGCCGGTGGTGGTGAGATTCGTCGTCTTCACTCGGCGGTCGAACCCCAGGCGGCCCGGCTGGTCGCGGCCCTGCGGACTGTTCCAGGAGTCTTTGCCGCAGACTACGCCGGTAGCCTGCGCCGTTTGCGTGCCACCGTGCGCGACATCGACCTGGTGGTGGCGGCAGAGGAGCCGGCGGCCGTCATGGACGCCTTCGAAACCTTGGCCGAGGTGGACCGAGTCGACGAACGCGGCGACACGAAGCTGGCGGCCAAGACCCACACGGGCTTGGGCGTCGACCTGCGCATCGTGCGCCCTGAGTCATACGGCAACCTTCTCCAGCATTTCACCGGCAGCGCCGACCACAACGTGGCGCTGCGTGGTCACGCACAGCGTCTCGGCTACAAGATCAGCGAGTATCACGTCGAGGAGCTTGCCACAGGGCGGCTCGTCACCTGCGCCACCGAGGCCGAGGCCTATGAGACGGTGGGCCTGCGCTACATCCCGCCCGAACTGCGCGAAGACCAGGGTGAGATAGAGGCGGCAGAGGCGGGGACGCTCCCGGACCTCGTGGATCTTGGCGACCTACGAGGCGATCTTCACGTCCATTCCGACTGGACCGACGGCCGCGCGACCCTTGAGCAGATGGCTCTTGGCGCGCGCGCACGAGGTCTCGACTACCTGTGCTTCGCCGACCACTCCCAATCGCTTGCCATGACCGGGGGCCTGAACCCTGAGCGCTTGCTGGACCAGATCGAAGCCATACGAGACCTCGATGACCGTGTGGAGGGCATCCGGCTGCTGGCCGGGATAGAGGTGGACATCCTATCCGACGGGCGCTTGGACCTCCCGGACGAGGCCCTCGCCGGGCTGGACTTCGTGACCGCCAGCATCCATTCCGGTTTCGGCCAGCCCCGGGCGAAGATCATGCACCGCCTCACCTCTGCCATGCGCAACCCCTACGTGCGGTCCATCGGCCACCCGAGCGGGCGGCTGCTGGGCCGTCGCGAACCCTACGACGTCGATCTCGACGAGCTGACTCGCGTGGCGGTCGAAACGGGCACCTATCTCGAGATCAACGGCTCGCCGGACCGCCTGGACCTGACTGCGCAGGCCGCGCGCCACGCGGCGGCGGCAGGTGCGACCCTGGTTGTATCGAGCGACGCGCACAGTCCCGATGACTTCGAGAACCTGCGGTATGGGATAGGAGAGGCACGGCGCGGTTGGCTACGGGCTGCCGACATAGCTAACAGTCATACGTGGGACGAGATCAGGCGCACGGGCTGAACCAGATCGATCAGTCGCTGCCGCCCACTTCCGGCCACGGGCCTTCGTAGTAGGCGTCATCACCGATGATGACGGCGCGTACCAGCCGGGCGAGGCCTCTGTCGGAGAGTCTGGATACCCAGCAGCCGCAGAGAACCCGGGCCAAGCGGTCAAGCCGGCCATCCTCCAAAGACCCGCCGGCACGGCTGAGATCCTCCGGCACGGTGACGAATGCGCCGCAATTCGGGCATATCCAGTTGACGGACGCCGTACACATTTCCCTGAACGAAAAGCCTTTCGCCGATAGAGGTTAGAGCCCCAGTAACTCCAATATCGGCCGGGGTGCGACAACCCATGAGCGCGGCACGCGGCGTCTCGGGACCGGACGATCGACCTCAGAACGTCGGCTACCGGTCTCCGAAGCAGTAGAAATAGCCGTCGCGGCAGCCGACGAAGATCTTGCCTTTCCAGACCGCGGGCGTGGATTCGAGGGCGCCCCCGCTGGGGACCTTGAACTCCCAGACGGTGGGCGGATCGATCCGAGTGTTACTCACATCCCAGGCGTGAAGCACTCCGTACGTATCTCCGACGATGAGAGTGCCGTCCACTACCACGCAACTCGCCCAAGCATGCTCGGTCAGAGTCTTCTGCCAGACGATCTCCCCCGTGGCCCGGTCGAGGCCCAGAAGGGCTCCGCCGTGAGTCGGCACGTAGACCATGTCCTTGTAGAGACAGGCCGTGGCCCAGACCCCCGACTCGCCGCCTGACAACTTGGTGGTCTTCTGAGACCACACCACGGGATCCTCGCCCTCTCCCGTCTTGCGGGGATCGAGCTTGATGATCTGCCCCATCTCTTTGTAACGCTCGGTTGCAACCGCCGACCTCTTGTCGGAGTGCTGGCAGACGTACAGGTAACCCTCTTCATCGGCCACGATGCTCGCGTCGGTGTCGCCGGCCGTCCAGAAATGGAAGACCTTCGGATACGACTCCTGACCCGTGGCCGGAGCTTCTCCGTCGCCGAGTTCTTTGAGGGTGGCGCTCACGTCGAGGCCTTGAACGAGACCGCCGCCGTTGGAGAAGTACACTCTATCGCCGACGAGGCAGGGAGAGTTCTCTATGGACACGTCTTTGCTGCCGAGTTTGTCGAGGAGTGACGCCGTCCACCCCGGGTGATCCAGCACGATCTTGGGATCGACGGTCACCTTGCCGCCGGCGTCGTACCCGCGGTTGAGCTTGAGGATGTAGAAGTGGCTGTTCTCGCCACCCAGGAAGGCATAATCGTTGCGGATGACCACACTGGAATCCCAGTCTCCGTACCAGAGCCTCCGCGGCAACTCGTTGGAATCGAGATGGAAGAGCTCCGTGGGCTCGTCCCGATCGAAGGCGATGATCCGCCATTTATCATCGGCGCAACCCATGAAGATGAGCGGATACCCGTCGGGGTCGGCTACCGCCGAGCCCTTGAAGATGTCTCCACCTTTGAAAGCGGGCAGCAGTTCCTCACCTGTGGCGCCGTCGAGGAAGTGGATCTTGAAGTCATACGCGCCGAACACCACCCAGGTCTTGCCGTCCCGCTCGAAGACGCAGGGCTGGCCGGTCCAGCCTGTGCCGATCGGGTAGGCGAGGGCCTCGCTCTTGCCTCCTTGCATGGGACCGAACTTCCAAAGGATATCCGGGTTCTTCGGCACGGGCCCCTGGCCGTAGTACGTGCGCGAGGCATTGCCGCGGAACATCGTGATCCCCTCGAACGTGGTCTGGATAGGACCGTAGAAAGTGCCGGCCACGCGTGCATCGCCGGGCTCGTCCGCCCGCCCCTGCCCGGGAGCGACTGTGGTATCGGGGCTGAGCGCAGGCATGGTGATCCATGTCCCGCCGCTCTCCGGATCTGAATCATCGCCGGAGCCTCCACTACCCTCCGTGGTGTCGGCGCCGTTGCCGTCTGTCGACTGCGTCAAAGACCCCACAGTGGAAGTCGTGCGCGCGTCTTCGCCGGTACTACCGGCATCGTCACCGCAGCCTCTGGTCCCTATGAGGACTGCGAGCGCGACGATCACCAAGCATGCGACGAGAGCCGACCATCGCACGATGAGGAGGCGGCGCCGTGCACGGCGCCGCCGCTCTTGACTGGTCCTGTCATATCTGCGCGTCTCCACGCGGTTAGTCTACCTCCAACTCGAGTATCTCCCGGCCGAACACCCCCGTGGTGTTGTCGGTGAAGGCCGCCCTCACAGGAACGACCGCGTACACACCGATAGCACGTAGAGTCTCCGCCAAGCCGGGCTTCTTCGCCAAGTCGCGTACGAACGGGAAGCGCAGCACGTAACGCGCCAGCGCGGCGACCCTTGCCTCCCCCTTCAGCAGATACGCGTCACCCCAGATCTGCACGCCTTGGATCATCTCCCAGTCTCCGTAGTCCTCGGTGACAGTGACCGCGATAGGCGCGGACTCACCGATGTGAGAACCGTGGACGCTCCCCGTCTTGCTGAGAAACACGAGGCGCAGATCGTCGCCCACGGAATAGAAGACGCTGGCTGCGTGCGGGGTGTTCCCGACCGGCGACACAGTGGCTATGGTCATGGTGTGATGCGCTCGCAGATAGGCAGCCACCCGCTCGTGCAGGGGGGAGCCGTCAGCCCTGTCCTGCATACGTTCCCTGCCAGCGTTTGAAAAGACCGGGATCGATAGCGAACTGATCGAGAACTCGACCCACCGTGTGGTCGATGATGTCGCCGATCGTTGCCGGCTCGTGGTAGAACCCGGGGACCGGCGGCAACACCACCGCCCCGTACTCCGTCACACTGGTCATCAGCCGCAGATGCCCAAGATGCAGAGGAGTCTCCCGCACTACCAAGACTAACTTGCGCCGCTCTTTGAGAACCACATCGGCGGCCCGCGCAAGCAGAGTGTCGCTGTGGCAATGGGCGACGGCCGACAGCGTCTTGATGGAACAGGGAGCTATGACCATGCCCATGGTGAGGAAAGACCCGGATGAGATAGGGGCGTCGATCTCCCCCTGGCCGTAGGACACGTCGGCCAAAGCCTCCACATCCTCTGGACGGGCGCAGTGCTCCAGCTCCATCACCCGCCTGGCAGCACCGCTCATCACCAGGTGGGTCTCGACGGGCGAATCCCGGAGCACTTCCAGCAGCCGCATCCCGTAGATGGCCCCGGAGGCCCCGGTGATGCCGACGACCAGACGTTGCGGAGTGGTGGTGTCTATGGTTGTCCTCCCGGCCTACCGGCCGTGTGGCAGAAGCCGGGACAGTGTAGCAGGCCTACCCACCGCCGATGGGGGGCAGGAGCCGCAGCTCATCGCCGTCGTGCAGCGGCGTCTCGAAACCGCCGGCCTGTCGGACATTAGAGCCATTGACGAACACGCCTACCCACACGCTGCCGTCGTCCCGGAAGATCCGCGGCTTCAACCTGGGCTCCCGAGCGACACAATCCAGCAGAGCGTCCCACACCGTAGCGCCCTCGCACTCCATGCGGGCCGGCCCACCGGCACCTGCGATCCCTACAGGCAATCTGATGACCGCTTTCGCCATGGGAATCCTTCCGCGAAGCCGGCGTCCGCCCGCCCTCAGCCGGACGCCGAGGCCTTCTCCTCTTTGGTGAGCCGTACCTCTACGGCGAGCACGTGCGGGTTCTGGCAGAAAGCCACACATTGCGGCGAACCATCGCAGAGGTCGCACTTGATGGCCACTTTGCGGTCTGGATGCTCCCGTATGACGCCTTGCGGACAGACCTCGTAACAGGCTCCGCAGTTCGTGCAGAGGTCTTCGTCGACCTTCAGCACATAGCCTTCCACCGGTTCCTGCCCGACTGCTTCGACTCTGATGAAATGCCGTTTGATAGCCCCGACCGGACAGACCTCTTCGCACTTGGCGCACGCCGTCTGAAGACAGGTATGCCCTCGCACCGTGACTTCGGTCGGGTCCACATCGACGCGCAGCCGCGCGACGGACGGACGGTACGCGCCCTCATGCCACGCTGAGCAGGCCAGTTCGCACATGTGGCACCCGGTACACTTCTTGCTGGTTATCATCACATAGGGCATGGGGGTCCTTTCTACACCGGCGCGCGCACCCGTCACAACCGCACATCGACGCCCAACGTAGCCAGGCGGTCCTCAGTAGGCCTCCCGGCCTCGTCCCACCCACGCAGGCGGTAGTACTCTTGCAGCGCAGCTTCCCACGCCTCCTCACCGATGGCTTTGCCCGCCGCGGGACCGTCCTTGAAGGCGAAATCGACGTGATACAGCTTGCGCGGAAGAGTGTCAGCCTCCACTCCTTCGCGGAGATTGAGAAGCCGGCCGAGATTCCAGATGCGCTCCCCTATGAGCATGATCTCGTCTTCGGTGAACTCCCGCTTCCACACGTGCCTGAACATCTGACAGAGTTGATCGGGATCCACCGCCCAGAAATCGCACCAGATACCGCTGAACTTGATGGAGCTGAAGTTCTGCCCGATGAAGCCGTTCGCCACGTTGCCACTGATCACCTGTTGGGCCTTGCCTTCCAGGCTGTCCGGAGGCCGAGTACCTTCGAGCACCTCGTCGGCTATGGGATACGACCGCATGTGACAGCCACCCCGGTCGGAGGTGGCATATGCGAGGCTCATGCCAAAAGTCCCCCGAGGGTCGTAGCCGGGCAACTCGAGGTTCTTGACCTCTATCGCCAACTCGGGAACCCCATATTCGATGGCCAACTCCCGTGTGCCCCGCGCGAGATACGCTCCGTTGCCCTCGCGATTGGCGATCAAGGAGGGTGCAGCAAGGTAGCCTTCTATCTCACCAAACCGGAGCCCGAAGTCCACCAGGCCCCGCTCGGTCATATCCATGGCAAGAGCCACAACGGAGCCGGTGGAGATAGTGTCAAGACCCCACTCGTCGCACTCGTGGTTGAAACGCATCAGGGCGTCCAAGTCGCCTATCGCGCAGTTCGCACCGCAGAGTGCGATGGTCTCGTACTCAGGCCCTTCGCCGCGCACTCCACCGGCATCGTGCACCTGACGGCAACCCAAGGCGCACTGATAGCAGGCCCGGTTACCCACCTTGACCGCCTGGAAAGCCTCCGAGTTGATGGCCTCAACACCCTCGAAACTCCCGGCCGACCAGTTGCGGGTGGGAAGCGCCCCAGCACCGTTCACCGGATCGACCAAGATCGGTGTGCCCTCTTCGTTGGCCCAGAGGTTGAAGTCTGTCAACACGTGTTCCTGGTGTATCCGGGCGATATCGGCCAGGAATTCTCGCGCGTCACCCACCCTCACCGATCCGGTGCCGCGGATCGCCACCGCCTTCAAGTTCTTCGAGCCGAACAGCGCTCCGTGTCCACCTCGTCCCGCCTTGTGGAACTGATCGGTGCTAAGACACGCCCAAGGGACCAGGTTCTCGCCCGCGGGCCCGATGGAGAGCACTTTGGCGTCTTCGTCGAGGTCGGCGCGCAGAGCCTCTTCGATCTCCGAGGTCCTCATGCCCCAGTACTTCTCGCCGGCGTAGATGAACTGCACGTCGTCGTCCTTGATCCAGAGGACCGTGGGCCGGGCGGCCTTGCCGGTGATGATGATGAGGTCGTACCCGGCGAATTTCATCTCCGGAGCGAACGAGCCGCCCACGTAGCTGTCGTTGAGGATCCCGGTCGCCGGGCTCTTGGCCCCTACTACCAGCCGGGAGGCCGTGCTCACGTTCGTGCCGGCGAACGGTCCACTCACGAGGAATATGGGGTTCGCCGCCGCCCAGGGATCCACCTTGGGCGGGACATACTCCCACATATAGCGGAGCAGCAGGCCCTTGCCGCCCATGTAACGCTCCGCCCACTCCATGTTGAGAGGCTCCGCGGTCGCACGCTCGGCGCCAAGATCGATCCGGAGGATCTTGCCTTGATAGAAGTCCACTGCCACCTCTTTCGGAGCGGATATCCCGCACCCATTGTAGAGAAGGGGCACGCCTCGGGCAACACCGTGCAGAGGTATGATTGCATGCGACACCGGCGCTGAGAAAACGAGCCGGATTCACGAGCGCGAGGATCATGGCCGGACAGAGAACCACAGGGGAGAAGCGGGCCGACAAGATGGCAAGAGCCGGCGAGATCATCGCCAGGTTGCGCACCGAGTATCCGCAGGCCGGTATCGTGCTTCACTTCGGCAGCGACTGGGAGCTACTGGTCGCGGTGATACTGTCGGCACAGTGCACCGACAAGATGGTCAACCAAGTCACAGCAGGTTTGTTCAAGAAGTACCGTACCATTGAAGACTACGCGTCCGTCGACCTCGCCGAGTTCGAGGCCGACATCCGCCCGACCGGCTTCTTCCGCAACAAGGCCAAACACATCATCGGCTCGGCCCAGAAGGTGCTCGGGGACTATGGAGGAGAGATACCGGCGACCATGGCCGAACTCCTCACACTGCCGGGAGTCGCCCGCAAGACGGCCAACATCGTTCTGGGCAACGCCCACCCAGAGGCGTACGCGAGCGACCCCGAAGCCGGCATCGCTGTGGACACACATGTCAACCGCCTCAGCCAACGGCTGGCATTGGCCTCGTCGGGCAACTCCGACAAGATAGAGCGGGAGTTGATGGATATCGTGCCCAGAGCCGATTGGTTCCGGCTGACTTACTTGTTCATCGAGCACGGGCGGGCGGTCTGCGGCGCGAAGCGGGCCCGGTGCGATGATTGCACGCTGGCAGACATCTGTCCCTCAGCCTTCAAGATATGAAGAAGTGGCTGCACCGCCCGACAGCGGCTGCGTGCTACCATCCCCACGGCGCACGAGATGCGCAGCTTTCAGGAACCACATAAGGGGAATCCAAGATGATCTTCGATCGTGAGCACGAGTGCATGAGCCGAGAAGACCTCAGGCAGCTTCAAGCAGAGCGCCTGAAGACCCTGGTCCGACGGGTCTACGATCGAGTCCCCTTTTACAGGCGCCTGTTCGACGAGTCGGGCGTCAAACCCGAGCAGGTGCACGGCCTGGATGACCTCCCCCGCCTCCCGTTCACGAGAAAGTACAACCTGCGCGATGAATACCCGTTCGGCCTCTTCGCCATCCCGCTCAAAGACGTCGTACGTATTCACGCCTCCTCCGGCACCACCGGCAAGCCCACCACTGTGGGCTATACGCGGAACGACATAGACATGTGGGCCCAAGTGTGCGCCCGGTCGCTGGCCGGCGCGGGCGCCACTGAAGACGACATAGTGCAGGTGGCCTACGGCTACGGGCTCTTCACCGGAGGGCTGGGCGCTCATTACGCAGCCGAACTCATCGGCGCCTCGGTGATCCCCATCTCGGGTAGCAATACTCAGCGGCAATTGATGCTCATGCAGGATTTCGGCACTACCGTCCTCTGTTGCACGCCCAGTTTTGCTCTGTATGTGTGGGATGTGGCGCAGCAGTTGGGGCTGGACGTCACCAAGTTCCCGCTCAAGGTAGGCGTCTTTGGAGCGGAGCCCTGGTCGGAGAACATGCGCCTCGATATAGAGCGCAAGTGGAACATCAAGGCCTGTGACATCTACGGTCTGTCAGAGATCATAGGTCCGGGCGTGTCATGCGAGTGTGTCGAGGCACAGAGCGGGCTGCACATCGCAGAAGACCATTTCCTGCCCGAGATCATCGACCCGCAGACCGGAGAGGTCCTCCCCGAGGGCGAGCGCGGCGAGTTGGTCATCACCACCCTGACCAAGGAAGCTTTCCCGCTGATCCGCTACAGGACCGGCGACATCACCCGGCTCAACACCGAGCCCTGCATCTGCGGCAGAACGAACGCCCGCATGGACCGGGTCTTCGGCCGCTCCGACGACATGCTCATCATCCGCGGCGTGAACGTCTTCCCCAGCCAGGTGGAGTCGGTGCTCCTCATGTCACCAAACGTCGAACCTCATTACAGGTTGGTCGTCGACCGTAAGGGAGCTCTCGACAACATGGAGGTACAGGTTGAGATATCGCCCACTCTGTACCAGGAAGTCACCGAAGGTATACTCTCCACCGATGAAGTTACGACCTTCACCGAACATGAGACTTTGGTGGGCCTGAAGCAGAGCATCCAGAAGAACATCAAAGACATCATCGGGATAAACGTCAGTGTGGGTTTCAAGGAGCCCGGGTCCATCGAACGGACCGAGGGCAAAGCCCAACGCGTGATCGATAAACGTAGCAGTCAAAGCGCGTCGTAAGGAGCGCTGCCATGGTAGAGAGGTCGAGCTCGAAGAAACCCCGATCGGCCCCTGACGACGACCGGGTCTTCCCCTCGGCAGAGGAAGACCGCAAGCGCAGCGGTCTCGACCCGGAAACGCCGCAAACGAGTTCGCCGGCGTACCGGCTGAGTTATGCCGACCCGGAGTTCCTGCTACGCGACGAGCTCCGGTCGACGCGCCTGCAGCTCGAGTATCTGAAGCCCGAGATACTGCAACGCGATAGAGGCATCACGGGTACTGTCGTCATGTTCGGGAGCGCGCGCATACCCGCCCCAGAGGATGCGGCCACACTCCTGGAGGACGCAGAGCAGGCTCTCGCCCAAGACCCGACCGATCCGGCTCTGGAAGAGAAGGCGCGAGTAGCGCGGGCTCTGGCCGACAAGAGCCGGTTCTACGGCGAGGCCCGGCGTCTGGCCCAGTTGATCTCGGGAACTCCCGGCCGCCAGGTGCGATCCGGCACCCGCAGATCGCCGCGCGGTCCGTACCGGGTGGTCGTGGTGACCGGCGGCGGCCCCGGCATCATGGAGGCCGCCAACCGGGGCGCCGACGACGTCGGCGCCGAAAGCGTAGGCCTCAACATCGTCCTTCCCTTCGAGCAGAAGCCGAACGCCTACATCACTCCCTATCTTTGTTTCAACTTCCACTACTTCGCGCTGAGGAAGATGCATTTCATGATGCGGGCGGTGGCGTTGACCGTCTTCCCGGGAGGCTTTGGGACTCTGGACGAGTTGTTCGAGATCCTCTGCCTCATTCAGACCCACAAAGTGAAACCCATACCGGTGTTGCTCTTCGGCAAACAGTACTGGGAACGCATCATCAACTTCCCCGCCCTCGTGGAGGAGGGCGTGATCAGCGCAGCCGATCTGGACATCTTCTCGTACGTGGAGACGGCAGACCAAGCCTGGGAGGTTCTGGAGCCGGTGCTCATGGAGAACGCCAAACGCCGCTGACAGCCTGGGCGGGCCCGCCTGCGGGACACCCTCCCCCTTATGCTATGCTTATCAGCAGCAAAATGGATACGCTCGACGATCCCTGCAGTCTCCGCTTTCTTCCTTCGCCCGGCGTCCGGGTGAGCAGCCTATGAATACCACCGCCCTGCAGATCATCGGGGTCGTACTTCTCGTCTTGGTCAACGCCTTCTTCGTCCTCGCCGAGTTCGCCATAGTCAAGGTGCGCGATACTCGCATGGCGGAGCTGGCCGCCGCTGGAAGCCGGCGTGCCCGGGTGGCAGACCACATCGTGCACCATCTCGACGCATATCTGTCTGCAACGCAACTTGGAGTCACCGTTGCCAGCATGGGGCTGGGCTGGTTGGGCGCCGAGGCTTTTTCAAACGTCTTTGGGTATACGGGGATGAATCCCGTGGTGGCCGCCGTCATCGCCTTCGTGGTGGTCACCTTTATCACCATCATCTTTGGGGAGCTCGTCCCCAAGTCGGTCGCCATCCGAAAGGCGGAGCGGTCTTCGTTGCTGGTCTCTCTGCCGCTCCGGTGGTTCTATCTGATCACGCGCCCCATCACATGGCTCATGTACATCTCCGCTGCCGGCGTGCTGCGGATGTTCCACATCGCGCCTGCCTCCGAGCGCGAGTTGGCTCACTCAGAGGAGGAACTTCGCATGATCCTCGACGCCAGCCAGGAAGTGGGCCACATCGACGAGGTCGAGCAGACCCTCATGCGCCGGGCCCTCACGTTCGGAGACCAGACGGTCAGCGACATCATGGTGCCCCGCACCGAACTGGCCGCACTGCCGACCTCGCTCACGGTCGGCCAGGCCATTGAGGAGATAGCGCACACGAACCACACCCGCTACCCCGCTTACGAGGAAGACGTCGACAACATCGTGGGCTACGTACACGTCAAAGATCTTTATCGCGCACCGGACAGCACCAACCTCCGCCGCCTGCTGCGCCCGGTGGGCTTCATCGCCGAGACCTCCAATATCGAGCTGGCGCTCCAGCGGTTCCAGAGCACACGGACACCGCTCACCATTGTGGTGGATGAGCACGGCGGCACGGCCGGCATCGTCACCATCCAGGATGTCGTCGAGGAGCTCATCGGCGAGGTGCAAGATGAGTTCGATGTGGAGGCGCCCGAGTTAGAAGACCGCGACGACGGCAGTTACTCAGTCGATGGGGGGGCTCGAGTCGACTTCTTGGAAGAGGCCATCGGACTCCAAGTCCCAGAGGAAGGCTTTCCGACGTTGGGCGGCAGGGTGTTCGAGCAGCTGCAGCGCAGGCCGAAAGTCGGGGACGAGGCCGAGGTGGGCAATTTCCGAGCCGAGGTGTTGGAGGTCGATGGCATGCGCATCTGCCGGGTGCTGCTCACCAGATTGGACATGCAGCCTGGAGAAGAGGATCAGTCGGAGGTAGCAGACGCCGGCGAGCGCGGAGACACCGAGCAAGAGGATTGATGGAGCCGATCGAGATACCCCTCGATTCTGACGCCCTGAGAGCGAATCTCCCCGGAACGACCGAACCGGTGATCATCCCCGAACGGTATCTCCCGCTCATCGAGGCGGTCGAGGGATACCAGGGCGTCAAGACCCCCTTGGCCGAGACTCTTGCCGAGTACTTTCACACACATCGAAACGTCGACCTCCTGGTCGACGGCTTCCAGACCATCCTTCTTCGCAACTGGACCTATTTCGAGCGCTCTGAAGCGCGCGCAGAGGCCTTCTCGTTGCTCTCCGAGCTGATTCTCGACCTGCTCGATACGCCTCTTACCACGCAGCAGGCGTCTCTCTTGCTCCGGCAACTGCTCACCTGGTGCACGGCGGCACTGTCCGGTACTCACTCAGACGAGTATGACGAACCCCTCGTATCCGTTGCCAAGTGCCTCTCCGGGTTCATTCCACGACAATCGCTGGCCGCCCTGGAGCGTGACACTTTGCTGCAAGGCCTGCTGCGGGCGGCCGCCCAGCGGCCCCCCCTAGAGCCGGTGTTCTCGGAGATCTATCGTTCGCTGCTCCTGCTCGGGTATCACCGCATCGCCGAGCGGCTTCCCATACCCGAGTGGGCGATGTCGGACGAGGCGGAGCTCACCCATCCAGAGACCGTCGCGAGCAGCTTCAGGTCGTTAGCTCCAGAGAGCGTAGGAGCCCTCATCTCCAAAGCCAAGAATGCCAAGACCGCCACCTTGCTGTCGGCGGACCTGCCGACTTTCTCCGCCATACTCGACGACGCGATCGACCAGATCTATCGGATCGACAACCTCGAAGACCGCTTCGCGGTCTGCCTGTATTTCCTGAAAGACGACACCATGGGATACCGGCAGAACGAAGTCATGGTCGATCTTCTCGCGGTCGTACGGCAGTTGATGAAGCCGGAGAGGCACATGGATGTGGAGCGCATCCTCAGCCGCCTTACCCGTTTCTTCCGGACGCGCGACAACCAGTTTCTCCTCATGCGTTTTCAGTGCTACGAAGCCATAGGAGTCGCGATCGGGGAAGCAGGGAACGTAGCCGCCGCGGATCATCTCATCGAAGACGTGCTCTCCTGGCTCTTCCAGTACCCGGAGATCCAAGGCGCCACCGACGAGTGGGAGACGGTCGTCAACCCCTACCACCTGCCCAAGATCCGCTGCTGGATGCACATCATCGAATCGAACCCGGCCCTCTACGAGCGGCTGGCCGCGGCGCTCAACGTGCAGCTGCGGCTGGGGGGCGTCTATATCGCCGACACCGACCTCTTCCAGCGCGACGTCACCCGTTTTCTCAATGCCGACACCCGGCCCATCTACTTCGTCGCCAAGCAACTGTTACGAGCCTTCCCCGTCTACTTCAACGACGTGGGCGCAGAGGGCGAGCTCCGCGCCGTCACCACCGAGCTGGACGAGATCTGCAGCCGTCACGACACCTTGATGCACTTCGTGCGCAAGCAGTCGCACGCCGAGTCGTCCAACCGTTTGGTGGCTTTCAGTAGAGCAGTGCTCAGGTACTGGATGAACCTCGATGTGTCGGGGCTTAAGCCCTACCTGTCGGCGAACACGCTTGCTGCTGTGCGCCGCGAGCGAGAATGGGCAGAGGGACCGCATGGGGTGCTCGTGGCGCTGAGGATGGCTCTCGAAGGCGAAGGTGCCCCGACGGCGCCGACACCCGAGCCCACACCGCAGGACGACAACGAGTCGTTCGTCGACCGTGTGGTCCAGATGCCTCTCGCCACTTTGGAAGAGGTGCTCTCGGGCCTGCCCAAGGGAGAGCGGGACGATTCCCGCGGCCGGCGTCGCGTGGCCCTGATGGTCCGCACTCATCAGCTCCTCGCGCAGAAGTACTCGCTCGCAGCCGAGGGAGTGGGCGTCTCAGTAGGCAATCATCTGCGCCTCAAGGTGGCCACCCGCTCTGCATTCACGAGAGCGTTGGCCGCCTGGCGCAAGAAGCCCATCGCCCAGACCCGTGACCGTCTCCTGGACTGCGCCCTGACCGTCCTCGAGGAGTTGCAGGCGATAGTCCTCGACCCGGCGCCGTCGGTGGCAGTGGAGAACATCTATCAGAAACGCCATATCGCAGCCGGCATCCCCTCGATGTATGGGACATACACCGAGCCCAAGTTCGACGCCCTGGGACTGTCGTTCCGCGTTGAGAATCTCGTAGCACGGTTGCTCGACGACACAGTGGCCGAAAGCGCCTACTCGTATGTCAACCGCGATTCTCTGCGCCGCATGGCCGCGACCATACGCCGCTTCGAGCGCGCTCTATCAGTGGACGGGGTAGATTCGCGGAGTCTCGCCGCCAATCTCCGGCTGCTCGAATCGGGCTTTGGCAGCCATAACTTCACCTTCCACCAGTATTTCAACGTCTTTCAATTCATCGCTGCGTCGGTGACCGAGCTCTCCCGCACCTCGATACTCAGCCATGACCAGGTGCTTCACACGGTTCTCGAGCACGATCCCAGACAGTGCGAAGCCCGGGGTATGTCGGTGGATGCCGTGGCAGAAATGGTGCTCCGCGAGGTCTTGGTATCTGCCCTGGGGATGCAGGCGCTCGACCGTTACGTGTCGGCGGCCCTTCGACAGATCTCGACTCTCACGGGTAGGTTGAGCAACCACGCTCTCACTCGCATGATGAACTACGACCCCGAGCGCCTGGTCTCTCCCATCCACGATCCTCGACCCGGTGTAGACGATCAGATGACGCTGGGCTTCAAGGGCTTGGGGCTCAAGCAGATGGCTTCATACGGCCACCAGGTGCCGCACGGCTTCATCCTGTCTACGGAGTTGTTCAGCGCCATGCCGGCGATGAAGTACCGCCCGCTCTTCGACGACACCCTCGAGCGCGTCCGCACCGCCATCTCCCGCCTGGAGAGAGAGACCGGACTGTATCTCGGCGACGCAGACCGGCTGCTCACCCTCTCGGTGCGATCGGGTGCGGCCATCTCCATGCCGGGTCTCATGTCCACCTTCATGGATGTGGGGCTCAACGACACGCTCGCCGAGGCCTTGTCACGCAAGCCCGGTTTCGAGTGGGCCGCCTGGGATTCGTACCGCCGCTTCCTGCAGTCGTGGGCCATGTCGTCGGGCATCGAGCGCGATTTCTTCGACGACATCATGACCGAGTTCAAGACCCGTTACGGCATCGAGCGCAAGCTGGACTTTCCCCCGGTACGCATGAGAGAGCTCGCGTTGGCCTACAAGGCGCGGGCCCGTGACCTGGGCGTGAAGTTCGTCGACGATCCGTTCCGACAGGTAGTTGCCTGCATACGCAAGGTGTTGGAGTCGTGGGACTCGCCCGAAGCCAAACTCTACCGCCGGTATCTCGGTGTCGCTCAGGAGTGGGGCACAGCGGTAGTGGTGCAACAGATGGTGTTCGGCAACCTGAGCCGCGAATCCGGGTCGGGCGTCACCTTCACCCGCAACCCCCTCGAGCCCTACAGCAGCCAGGTACGGCTTTTTGGCGACTTCACCGCCCGCAGCCAGGGTGAGGACCTGGTCGGCGGCCTGGTCTTCCCCTGGCCCATCTCTGAGGCACAGCGGCTCGGTAGCCCAACGTATCAGGGCATCGAGCACTCTCTCCAGAAGGACTACCCCGAGGTCTACCAGGCCCTGCTCGAAGTAGCCCGGGATCTGGTGGGCAAACGCGAATACGATCCACAAGAGATCGAGTTCACCTTCGAGTCGGCCTCGGGTGAAGATCTGTACATCCTTCAGAAGCGGGCCATGGTACACGAGCGACAGGACAACGCCCCGTTCTTCGACCAATCCTCACCTCGGTTCGGGCCTCCGGTGGCCGTCGGGATGGGGGTAGCCGGCGGCGCGTATTCAGGACGAGTGGCTATAGATATCGAGCAGATCGAGCGTCTGCTCGCCGACTCACCGTCCGATGACATCGTACTTCTGAGACCCGATACGGTACCCGAAGACATCGCAATGATCACGAGGGTCTCCGGACTGCTCACCGCGCGAGGCGGGTCGACGTCGCACGCCGCGGTCACCGCCAAACGGCTCGGCAAGACCGCGGTGGTCGACTGTCGCGCCCTGGAGGTACTGGAGCATGAGGGCACGGCTCGTCTGGCCGGCACCGCACTGAAGCCCGGCGACTGGCTGTCCATCGATGGCCGCACCGGCAACATCTTCCTCGGCCGCGTCCCTACGGTGGGTCGCGCGTCGGATGTGCCGTAGCGATAGTATGGATCTAGAGACCCGACGAACGAGAAAGGGATTCGGATGAGCGCGCCAAGGACGTTAGGGATCAATGGGCTGGGTCGTATCGGCAAACTGACGCTCTGGTACCACCTGGGGCACGACGATTTCGATCGTTTCGTGGTGAACGTGGGCCGGCAGGTTGGTACATCTCTCCAGTCCATCGCCGAATACATGAGCAAGGACAGTACCTACGGTGCCCTCCATCGTTTTCTCTACGGTCATCAAGGCAAGCGCGACGTGCAGGTGGTCGATGAGGCAAACGGCATCATCCGCGCGTATGGCAAAGAGATCGTCTTTCTCCGCGAGGTGAGGAACCCCAAAGACATCCCCTGGCGCGACAACGGCGTCGTGCTCGTAGTCGACTGCACCGGCAAGTTCCGCGATCCTCACGCCGAAGCCGATGACCCGAAGGGATCACTCCGGGGCCACCTGGCAGCGGGAGCACACGCGGTGGTCCAGAGCTCCCCGTTCAAGAGCAAGCTGAAGGGCGTTCCGACACCTGACGACGCCGCCATGCTCATCCACGGGATCAATCACCTCGACTTCGATCCGGGCAAGCACAAGCTGGTGTCGGCCGCATCGTGTACCACCACGGCTCTCGCTCACATGATGCGCCCCCTATTGGCCCGGGACCTCACCCGCAACATGATCACGGCCGGCATGAGCACGGTCCACGCTGTCACCAACAGCCAGCCGGTGCTCGACGCGGTTCCCGGCGCCGGCGAGAAGGACATGCGCAAGAAGCGTGCGGCCATGGACAACATCGTGCTCACGTCCACCAATGCCGCCAGCGCCCTGGAACAAGTGATGCCGGAGATCGCGCAGATAGGCTTCATGGCCGACTCGGTGCGGATCCCCACGGCGAGCGTCAGTCTGATCATCCTCAACGTCACGTTCCAGACCGAGGCTTCGCCTGACGGCACGGTGTCGGTGACACGCAATGACATCAACGCCATCTACAAAGAAGCCGCCGAGGGAGAGGCCTGCGGGCTGGTCAGGTACACAGAGGAGCAGAATGTCTCCGCCGACATGCTGGGAGAGGACGCGGCCGTGACGATCGAGGGGGCCGAGACTCACACGCGTACCGGCTTCGTCGATCTCAGACTGCCCGGTGGCTGTGGCGAGCACCGTATCCCCCTCACGCACGTGAAGATCTTCGGCTGGTACGACAACGAGATGGGGAGCTACACCTACCGGCTCGGCGAATTGACCGCCCACGTAGCAAAGAGCCTCTAGGCCTCTTGCACTCTTCGACTCCCCCCTCCCGCCGGTGGCGGGAGGGGGGAGTCGTCTTCTCCGTCAGCCGTCCACGATCACTATCTCGGCATCCACCCTTGCGCGTCCATTAGATCCATCGGGCCGCGGCAGTCCGGCGGCGCCCTCGGTCTGCGAGGGCCTGATGGTGAGACGAGCGATGGTCCGCGGCCGGCTGAAACGGCTCGGCCCCGCGGAGCCCGGATTGAGATACAACGTGCCTTCCCGTGTCTCCATCGCAGCCAGATGGCTGTGACCGGTGATCACCACTGCATAGCCGCCCATGTCCCCATCTCGCGCTGCAACCTCCACTCTCGGGCGCAGCTGTGATTCGATGTGCCCAACCAGCATGCGGACGCCTTCGAGCTCGATCTCGGCATAGGTAGGCAACTCTTGGGCCCACGTGTCGCAGTCACAATTGCCCCGCACCGCCGTCAGAGGCGCGATCGCCCTCAGGGCGGCCACCACCTGTGGCGAGCCGACGTCGCCGGCGTGGACGATGTGGTCTACTCCTTCGAGCGCACGCACCACCTCCGGATAGAGATGGCCGTGCGTGTCGGACAGCACCCCGACGGTGATGATGTCGACCGGCGACGCCACCCGCGGTATCAATCGCTTACGTCCGGGAGGTCGTCCTCGAAGAGGTCGTCGCCCAGGCCGTTACCTGGCGGGAGATGGCCCCACCGGTTGGCGTACTGAGCGAGAAGCTCGCTCTCCCGTTGGGTGAAGAGAGGGTCTGGATCGGCCCGGAACCAGCGGGCCGCAGCACATCCGGGGTCGGCGAACGCCTCAAGGAGGCCGCGCCGTAGATCATCCACGCCGCTGATGCGAAGGACCTCTCCCGAGCTGTCGTAGAGGCGGAACACTCCGGGCTTAGCCGGTGCCTCGTCCACGCCCTCCCCGGTGAACGGCTGACGCTCTTCGGGAGGGAAGACCGGATCGGGCAAGCCGCACTTATCCCGACGGCCCGCCAACCACCTCGCCCCATCCTCACCCGGCGCCGTGAGAGCGCCGGCCGGGCACACGAGGACACACCGGCCGCAGAAGGTGCAGCCTGACGCGCGGAGCGTCCCCAGCTTGGGCCTTGCCACCATGTGCGCATGCCCGCCGCCGCTTCCCCGACCTTCGCCCGAGTCGCGGGCATCGCAGGCTGCCATCTCCAGCGCCCGGCCTGCCTCCGGCGACAGCTCGCACACGCGTACGCAGCGCCCGCACCCTATGCACAGCGCCGGTTCGCGGCGGATCCGTCCCTCGACTGCGGCGTCACGCGGCACGGTGACGGCCCTACGCGGGATCAGGAGTGTGGGGTCCAGCCAGTCGACCAGCCTACCCAGTTCGCAGCTGCCCAGTTCTTCGCAACATCGTGCTTCAGGAGGGTTTCCGTAAGAGCATTCGTCGCGAGCGCAGCCGTCACGATCGGGACAAGAGAGGCAGATGTGCGGATGGTCGGACAGTATGCGCTCCAGCCGTTCGCGGCGAAGAGCCTGCAGACCCGGGTCGTCAGTAGTGACTTCCATGCCCTCGCAAGCCGGGGTGACACACGCGAGAGGCGTGGAGCCATCGGCCAACCGCACCACGCAAAGACCGCACTCGGTGTATGGTCGGAGACCTGCCGGGGTCTCACCGGACCCGGCCGCGGCGCCACTTGCCAGACCCGGGTAGTAGCACAGCCGCGGGACGTACCGGCCCGCGGCGTCGCAGGCTTCCAGAATGGTCGCTCCGGCGGCGGCAGCCACTGCCCGGCCATCCACCAGCATCCGTGTGGCCGGGTCAGACCCCACCCAGACTACCAGCTGTGCCGCAGAGCGCCTGCCGGGCACGCGTCTGTACAAGGGAGATGCCGCTCACCCTGGCCGTTCCCGTTACGTCCTTTGCAGGGAGCGCACAGCTCGCGGAGACGCTTTCGGGACTGCTCGGTGACGACGGCGACCAGATCGTCATAGTCGTCCATCTCGATCGCATACACGCCCTGAGGACAGGCGGCCACACACTCATGAGTCGAGCACTTGGCGCACAGATCACCGTCGATGGTGATGTAGTAGAAGCCCGAGCCGTCTTCGTAACCGTAGTTGGCGATCACAGTCTTTCCTCGACGGATGCGCCTGCCACCGCCGCGTCCGATGGCGTCGGGTCCACTGCGCCCGCACTCCCGCCCGCCTTGGCCCTCTCCTTCTCGGCCTTCCGGTGCAGCGAGTGTGCAAACAGAGCCGCGCCCAGCGCGCCCGCGATCTGCGAGTCGAGCACCGTATCGGCCGGGAGCTTGACGGCTTCCACTCCGATGAGCCGTTCTATACGCTTCGTGACCCCGATGTTCTTGCCAATGCCACCTGTGATGAAGAACTCGCGCTCCACACCGATACGCTCGATGAGGCCGGCCACTCTCTGCGCCATGGCCGCGCAGTACGCAGCGAGAACCCGGTTGACGCTCCATCCGGCACGGAGCAGCGAGGTGGCCTCCGACTTGGCGAACACCGTGCACACGTTGCTCACCGGCGGCGGTTCCTCGTCGATCTCAAAAGAACGCCGCCCGATGTCCTCGATAGGAACTGAGAGCACGTCGGCGATGACCTCCATGCCGCGGCCCGTCCCGGCCGCGCACTTGTCGTTCATGATGAAGTTGAGCACCTTGCCCCGCTCGTCGCAGCGGATGACCTTGCAGTCCTGGCCACCCATATCCAGGATGGTCCGGACACTCGGCCCGGCCATGAAGTTGGCGCCGCGCGCGTGGCAGGCGATCTCGGTGATAGTGCGGTCGGCAAAGGGAACGTTGACACGTCCGTAGCCGGTACCGACGGCGTAGGCGACGTCGTCCAGGGTGAGGCCGAGGGGCTCCCCGGCTCCCTTGAAGGCGCGCAGGGCGCTGTCGGGGCTCGACGACCCGGTGCGCGTAGAGTGAAAGGCGAGGAGCCGCCCGTCGGCGAGGAGCACAGCCTGCGAACTCACCGAACCCACGTCGATACCGACTGTCACGGCCGAGGCGGTCCGCCAGTCTACATCAGGAGCCTGCCAGGTGTTCTCACTCCAGCGCCAGAATTCGTCGCGCTGCGTCATGCTGTCAGTGGTCTCCGTACCCATAGTCATACCCATAACCGTAGCCCCGTCTGTAGTAGTATCCACGCTTCTTCTTGATCCCTCCAGCCACGACGCCCAGCACTCTGACTCCGGCACGGCTGAGCAGGCTGCGGACCTCCTCCAACTCTTCTCGGGTGCTGGAATACAGCCTGGCCGTCAGGATGACCGCGTCGGCATGAGGAGCTATGAGTAGCGAATCAGATACCGGAAGCACGGGCGGCGTATCGATCAGCAAATAATCGCACGTCTTCTTCAAATCGTGGATGATCTGGCCCATCTTGGCTGAACCGAGCAACTCCGCGGGGTTGGGTGGCAGCGGCCCCGAGGGTAGACAGTATAGGTTCTTGCGAAGCGAAAGCGAACCTCCTTCATCCTTCTCGATCCTCTCCTTGGCCGGGACCAGTACGTCCATCTGGACGAGCTGTGTAGCCTTACCGAGAGTGGTCTTAGCCGCGAGAACGGTCGAGAGACCCGCCTCGTTGTCAAGACTCAGATACTGATGCATCATCGGGCGACGCAGATCGGCTTCGAGAATGACAACGCGGTGTCCCGAGAGGGCCAGACTCACCGCCAGGTTGACCGTGGTCACCGACTTGCCCTCCTGGGGAAGCCCACTAGTGATGACGATGCTGTTCAGAGTGCGATCGACGTCAAAATACTGCAGGCTTGAGCGAAGCGTGCGGAATGACTCCAGAAGCAGCGAGCTCGATCCTTCGAAGCCCACGACACCGTTCGATCTCGTTCCTCGTTTGGTGTCTTTCCACTTCCCTCCCACCGCGGGCACAGAGGCCAGCACGGGCAGACCCGTGACTCGCTCGAGGGTCTTTTCGTCCTTCACTCGCTTGTCGAGATACTCGATCAGGAAGGCCAGACCCGCACCCAGCACCAAACCGACCACCAGCGCGAGCACAAGATTCCGTCTCGTCTGAGGCGTGAAGGGACGCACGGGAGCGACGGCGCTGTTCAACATGGCGAACCGGCCGTCCTGCATCGTCTCGAGGATACGCAGGGTCTCGTCCTTCTCCTGTAGCATCAGAGCGTATCCGCTCTCCAACTGCTCCGGGGTCAGGAGACTGAGCTGATCTCTGACCGCCTCACGAGCCGCCGCCACGGCTTCGCGGTCGGCGTTACGTCTGTAGATGATGAATTCCTCAGCATAGGCGTTCGCTACAGCCGCGGCCTCGTTAGGGTCTGTGCTGACCGCGCTGATAGTGACCAGATCGCTCCCCTCAGTAGTCCCCACGCTCACACTGCCCGAATAGTCCGAGTCGGGGTATTGCGTGGCGAGTCGCATCCTCACGGCTTCCGCAAGCACCGTATCGCTGGTGATCGCCGCCACGGCCGATTCGATGGTGCGGTCGCGCTCGTAGTCGTATACGTAAAGCCCGTATCCGGATACCTGTGCGGCCAGATCGTTCGTGCGGTAGCTAAGGCCGGCGGACGCGCTATACAGAGGCGTCGTCGTAAGCGAGACCGCCAACGCGGCGAGAACTACGACCACGACCGACAGCACGATGACCCAGGCCCGGTCGCGGGCGATGCGAATGTAGTCCTCCAGCCCGGCGGTGCTTTCTTGTGAATCGATGTTTCTCTCGGGGTCGATCATTCTTTCCTGCCCTTGAGATCAGGCACGGGCGGCGACGCGCCGCTAGTGTAACAGTCTCCTGACCCACTTACCCGCAAGCCGGAAGGGTCGAATCATGTAGTAGAGCCATTCCATGTAGTGGGGCAGCCCCAGAGTGGCCCAATCGGCGGGACCGGGCCGGAACAACCGGGTGAAGCCGTGCCACAGACCAGCCGCGATGGAGTCCTCGGTGGCGAAGACCCAGAGCAGATGGACAAGCTCTCCCCGGCCCGACGAGGCCGCACTACGACTGAGCGAGTCCGGCCGTAGGGACCGCAGTAACGCTCGGGCGGTTGCATCGCGTTCGATCGCGCCTGCCACCTCCCCTGGCAGTTCCAGGCCGAGGACCCGGCACACATGCGCGACCGAGACCGCGACCCTCCGCCTGCAGCCCGCTTTTCGCGCCTCTGCCATCAGTGCCGCCCAGGATTCTCGCGGCGTGGCGTCCACCAGGACGGCCATTCCCAGGATTCCCTCGATGTCGTGCCATCGATGTCTGGTACCGTGCAATGCGGAGGTCAGGAGCATGTCGACGGCCGACAGCCCTATCACTTCGCGGGCCAACAGGGAGGACGGTCGGGAGCGTGCCAGCAGTGTTTCAGCCGTTAGCGACCGGCCGCTGAAACCAACGGTGACCTCCCAGTGCACATCAAGATGCATGTGCCCATCGGTCGATACGAAGTGCACCTCCCCCCAACCACGCCGCCGCCTGCTCATGAGTTCCGCGTTGAAAGCGTTCCCATCCACGAATCCGCTGTGGAGAAAAAGCTCCCTAGCCCGGGGCATATGTTCGTGTGCGACGAGCAGATCGAGGTCCACCCACGAGCGAAGCGTCACGTCCCCATAGAGCCGTTCGGCCCACATAGGACCCTTGTAGGGGATCGCTCTCACGCCGGACGTTTCGAGCTCATCCAACAATCGCACGAGATAGCCCGCCTGGCGAAGACACCGACGGGACGAGACCCCCTGAAGCCGGGCGAGCCTATTGACGAGAGCGGGATCGACATCTTTCGCGGCGCTCACCATCTGATGGAGGTGACCCAGCATCCCTTGCGAGACGGCCACTTCGCACAGTAGCTCCACGTCGGAGCATTCGGTCAAGGCAATGCGGAACGCGGTAAGACGCCCCCGGTCGATGACAGCACGGGCACACGCCAGGAGGGCACGCGTCTCCGGCGGGAGACCCGGGTCTCCCGACCACGGAGCGTCTGGGGTTGGGCCTACACTCATGCGGATCGTACAGAGCTCACCGGCCGGATCCCTCCGGCTTCGCGCGTCCGTCCGTGCCGCCCAGCGCAGCCGCGGCACGTGCGTGCGCCACCTCGCAGAAGTACTCCACCCAGCCGTCTATGGATCCGGTCTCAAGGGATGCGTGAGCGGGGCACCACAGGCACAAGTTGAAGAGAGGGCAGCGCCGGCACTTTTCCAGGTACTCGGGGTTCGTGCTCCGCATGTCGCGCACACGAGGTACCACTTCTTCCCAGGCCTCGCGCAGGGTGCCCCCCCGCAGATCGTAGGTAGTCCCGGGGTGCCAGAGGGAGCTGCAGAGACGGAAGGTGCCGTCGGAGCCCACAGTGAAGTGGCTGTTGCCAACACCGCATACGAAGACGTGATCGTTCGTGTTCTGTTCAAACTCGGGATGTATCAGGTCATCCTCCACGCAGCCGCGCTCAAGAGCGCTGAAACGCTCTCTGTCGGCCATCTCGAGCGCCACGATCTCCTGTGGACGCAAGCGCTCCGATTTGATCTCCTCGTTGCGCGCTGGGTTGCCATCGAAGCGCAGATGAAGAACCGGATCGAAGCGGTAGTAGTCCTTCGTCCTCTCGCGACAGAAGCGGGAGATCTCTGCGAATTCGTGGATGTTGGAGCGCAGCGCCATGGCCTTGAGCCTGATCTTGAGTCCTTCAGCGGCAAGCAGGTCCAGTCCGCGTACGAAGGCGGAGAACGATCCGGGCCGGCGGGTGACCTTCTCATAGGTAGCCGGGGTTGCGCCGTACACCGTCACCTCGATGTCGCGGGGAGGGTACTTCTTAAACAGTTTCACGTGCTCAGGAGTCACCAGGCATGCGTTGGTGAATACGCTCACCAGTAGCCCCAGGCGCTTCAACCCTAGATAGATCTCGGCAAAATCATCTCTCAGCAGGGGTTCTCCACCGGTGAGCAGACACCAGACCGCGCCCATCTCAGCAGCTTGCCCGGCGATGTCGAGAAACGCGGCGGCGGATAGCTCGGCATGTCTCGCCGCTCCATCGCCCGCCGGGAGGTTGATGTAGCAGTGCCGGCAGTCATTGTTGCAGCGCGCGGTGATCTCAAGGTCGAACGAGACGGGAGAGCGCTTGGCCTTCAGCGCGTCCCAAAGTGGGAAGTCCTGTATCTCCACGGTCAGTCCAGATCCTTCCGCATCGTGATGCGCCGCCGCCCGGTGAGCTGTTGCTCCGCTTCGAATCCAGGTTCGAGGGCATCCACCACGGTATTCTCAAAACCAAGCTTCTTGTAGAGGTCGATCGCCGCCCTGTTGTCCTCGTACACGGCAAGAAGCAGGGAGTCGCAGCGTCGCATACGTGCTTCTTCGACCACCTGTGCCGCGAGAGCGTCCCCTATTCCCAGCCCGCGATAGCGTCCCCTGACCTCCAGCGAGAACAGCCAGTGTCCCGACCAGGGTGAGTCCGGATCCTCAACGCGCACGAGCTGCACGAAGCCAACCACCCTGCCACGGAGTTTCGCAACCCAGTTCATGACCTCGAATCCTTCTGCCGGGGTCTCGCTCAGAGAGACGCGGGGGCGAAAAAACCCCCCTCTGATCGTATCAGGGGCGGCGCCGTTCACCTCGAAGACATCGACTGGGGAAACCACACGCCCTCCGATGGCCCGGTAAAGAGCGAGTCCCTGGGCGCCGTGCAAGGCCCGCGATACCAGCCTTCGCGGAGCATGTCTCAAGCTCCGCAGAGCCGTGAGCGTTCCCGTCCGGCTGAGCCAGGCGATCCGGCATCCCTTGCGGCCGGTCCCGAAGTCTACGTCACGCCCGTCCCGCTCAACGCGCACCACCCTCCCAAGGATGCGCTCGTCAATCACCACCCCGTCGGTCTCACGACAGTTGTCGCCACGCAGGAGCCAGCCGGAGGCGCCGCGGCCGACGATGCGGTGCACGGCCAATCTTTCGGATCCGGGCACGACGAATGCAACAACATCACCCACACGTGGCTCATCTCCACCCATGGACGCGATCGTCACGATGTCCTCGTTGCGGATGGATGGGCTCATGCTCAGGCCCAAGACTCTGGTTCGGAGAGCCAGACCTCGCTCGCTGACGGCCCGAAGCAGCTGCAATTGCCCGGCGTTGGAGAGGGATACCTCGCCCCCTGGAACCAGATACCGCGAGGGGTCGACCTCGGTCATGCCACCTCACGCCTTCGTGGACAGGATGCCTCTATCCACCATGGCCACCGCGAACCCCAGCACATCGGTCTCCAAGTCGCCGCGATCGGCATCGAACTCTGGCTCCAGGTCTGTTACGACGTCGTTGAGGGTCCGGACGCCGTCCAGCCTTTGCCAGATGGCTTGGCCCGTCTCGTTCAGCGTGTAGAGCTCGTCGTCGGCATCTCCGATGCCCGCAACGAGCGGCACGATAACGATCATGCCCTCGATCTGGCGGGCAACCACATCCTCAGAAGGGACGCAGACTGCGTCGAGACCGATCCGAGTATCCACGTTTGTATATCCTTCCTCCTGAGGCCTTACAACATCAGGCGTTAGACCGTCGTGGCAGAAACGAGTCGCCGGTAGTGTACCCACGCGGGAGTCAGGCTATTCGGAGCATCCAAGGAACGAAAAGGCTAGGACTTGGCGCCCGCCTGGCACTTGGGTTTCTTTGTATTCGGATCCTCTGCCGGACAATCATAGCCGCCGGGTCCGTTTATCCCGAGGCCTTTCTTCTTGCAGACGTCAAGCACACCCTCTTCGGGTCTGGTACGCACGAGAACCACCAGTTTTGGCCGCTGCCATGCTGCCTTCTTCACGATCATACGCCCGACCAATCCGCCCTGTGAGCCTTATCGCACCCCGTCCAGCGCGGGAATGACAGTGTACTTATCCCACTGTTTCATTCGGCAGTATCGCGTAAACCTTTAACTTTCCAGGCTTTTTCGTGCGCGCCCAACCAGCCCAGAAACCGCGCCTGTACATGCGCGACCTCACACAAATACTCCACCGGAGTGTCCAGAGTGCCGTGTTCCGCCCACGACTTGGCCGGGCACTGCTCGCAGAAGCCCGTGAGTGGGCAGACGGCACAGCGCCGCAGGTATTCGGAGTTGGTAGCCCGCATTTCACCCAACGATGCGAATCGGTCGAGCGCCTCCGCCAGCGAGGAGTCGCGTACGTCAACGGTCAACTCCGGCGCGCGCACGCCCATGCAGGGCTGCGCACGCCCATACGCGTCGATGGTCAGACCGTGGCCCGCCCCGCAAGTGAAGAGTCGGTCATCCGGTCTCCCCATGAACTTCGAGGCGAACTCCGACATCTCGGCACGGTACGCGGCCACGTCGCGCGCGAGGATCCTCAGCCCGTCCTCGGGCGATACCCTCAGGGACCTGATGAGTTCGTTCTTGGCTTCATCGTCGCGGCGATTTCGCAAATCGAAGAACATTGAGTAACCGGGGGGCCGATCCATGAACGGGAGCGTTCCGGCCCACGCCTCGAACTCCGCCATCTCATCTCGATTGGGTGGGAGCAGCGCACCTTTGACTATGAAAGGAACACCGTGTTCCAGCAGCAGGTCCACACCCCGCCGGAACTGAGCGAACGAGCCGGGACTCCGGGTCACGGCTTCGTACGACTCCTGGTGCATCCCGTACGCAGTCACTTCCATTGGTACCAGCGGTGGTATGCGGGCGAACAGACCGGCAAGGTGCTCGTTGACCCGCCGCGCATTCGTGTAGACCAACACCTTGAAGCCGAGTCGGCGGGCGAAGAGATACAGGTCTTCGAAATCGGGTCTGAGGAGTGGTTCACCGCCCGTATACCGCACCTGCAGGCAACCCAGATCTGCCGCCTGCCGCAGGATGTCTTCGATCTGAGCCGTGCTCATCTCCCGGGCCCGAGCGGCAGTGTCGCCGGCCGGCAGATTGATGCAGCAGTGGATGCAGTCGTTGTCACACCGCTCGGTCAGCTCGATATCGAGCGAACCAAGATGAGAGACGACCGGCTTGGACTGCCGCGTCACCTTACGCACGTACTCACTCACTGCGCCAGCTCCTCCAGATGACGGACGATCTCGCCGGTCCTATCGAAGCGCATCACGTAGCACGGAACCTCTGCCATGACTCTTTCGAGAACGTCCATCTCCTTCGTCCACCACTCGGCGGTCACCATCGGTTTGATGAGTGTGACCAGGAGCCGGCGCATGATCTCTTTTCGATCGAGGAGTGGGACTATTTCGTTGCAGCGGTCTTGTTGCAGGAAGAGGATGGCACGGAGCGAGGCTGAGGCCGATGACACGTCGGGTATGTCGCCGTGGCTCCAGGTCCCATGGACGCGAAAGCCTTCCGGCCACCAACGCACGATGTTGCGATCGTCACACAGTATCTCGCACCGCATTCCAAGCTGGGAGCGGACCATGTCCATAGTGGTGGACTTGCCGGCCTCCGAATGGCCCACGAACACGAGACCTTCGCCGTCTACCGTGAGAGCGCCGGAATGCAGGTAACAACCCTGCCGATCGGCCAGCAATCGTGCAAGAAGGATCTGATCGCTGGGGAACATGGTCAACGATGTGAGTCCGCCTCGCAGCCATGCCTTCTCATACGCCTCGCTGTTGTAGAGATCGCCGCTGGAGTGATCGAGATCGAAGACCGCCACGCGGTGCAACGTCGGATCGCCTTGAGTGGGAGCGATACCCAGATACACCCACGAGCGCCAAGTCCGGTAGATGGCCCACGGAGGCTTCCGATAGACCTCTCTGGGATGCTCCGGTTCATCCATCCCAGGAATCGGGTCGGGGAGGCCGAAATGGTGGCGGATCACGACCACATCGGCCCCCGGCTCGGAGACCCGGAAGCTCCGGAACTTCTCGTGGAAGGTCGACTGCGTGATGGGCAGATCACTCTCGACTTGTATGGTGATACCACCTATCGCGTAATAGCGCGTGTTGTCGGGCAACCGCATCTCCTCGCCGCCGGATCGGACCAGCCCGGAGATGGTAGCACTCTGTATTGTCTATAGTGTTACAGGGGAAGAACACCGAGGGCGACCGCATTGCCCGCGGGCGCGGCGGATGGAGATGGAGCAGGACGGGAATAGAGGTCACACTGGCTACTGAACACCCAAGACCCCAGTTGCGTGATGTCATGCGCATCGGCCGGGCGCTCAAGATGGTCTGGTCGATAGCTCCTGGTTGGACGGCGGCCAGCGTAGCCTTGACGGTGCTACAAGGCGTCCTGCCACTGGCGACGGTGTGGCTGATCAAGCTCATCGTCGATGCTGTCTCCGACGCCATCTCGGCAGCCGACCCCGAGGCCGCGTTCTGGGACGTGGCCGTACTCATCCTGATCGCCGGTGTCGTCGGGCTCGCGGGGGCAGTGATGCGCTCCTTGGGCGCCATGGTTGACGAGGCGCTGGGGCTGACCGTCAGCGATCACGTCACCGACGTCATCCACGCCAAGTCGGTGGAAGTCGATCTCGAGTACTACGAGAACCCCCGCTACCACGACGCTCTGTACCGCGCCCAGCAAGAGGCGCCACACCGGCCCCTCAGCATTGTGAGAAACGTCACCGGCACCGGCCAGGCGCTCATCACGCTCGTCTCCATGGCGGCCCTCCTTCTGACGCTGCACTGGGTCGTAGGCCTGATCGTGCTTGCTGCCGCCATTCCCGGAGCGGCGGTGCGGTTTCTCTACTCGCGGAAGCTCTATGCCTGGCAGCGGCGCCGCACCGAGACCGAGCGCCAGTCGTACTACGCCCACTGGCTGCTCACCGACAGCGGCCACGCCAAGGAGATGCGCCTCTTCGGCCTCGGGGACCGCTTCAGAAGTTGGCACCGAGACCTCCGGCAGAGGCTCCGCCGCGAGCTGATAGGCCTCGTAGCCCGGCGTTCGCTGGCCGAGTTGGCCGCCGGTGCAGCGGCCGTGCTGGCAGTGTTCGGGACTTTCGCTTACGTAGCCTGGCGGGCCATCCGGGGTGATATCACCATAGGCGAGGTGATGGCCTACTACCAGGCCTTCCAGACCAGTCTGGGGTCGCTGCAGGCAGTGCTACGCGGGTTTGCCAACCTCTACGAGGACAGTCTCTTCTTGTCCTACTTCGATGAGTTCATGTCCCTCGAGCCGCGCATCGTTTCCGCGGAGAGGCCGATGCCGATGCCGCGTCCGATCACCGAGGGCGTTCGATTCGACAAGGTGGTCTTCAACTATCCGGACACGGAGCGCACAGCCCTTCGCGACATCTCCTTGACCATCCGGCCCGGAGAGGTCACCGCTTTCGTCGGCCCGAACGGCTCGGGAAAGACGACCCTGGTCAAGCTTCTCTGCCGGCTCTATGACCCTACCACCGGCGCCATCACCGTCGACGGCCATGACCTACGCGAGTTCGAGGTGGTCGACCTTCGTCGAAACATGAGCGTCATCTTCCAGGATTTTGCTCACTACCTGCTGACCGTCCGCGAGAACATCCGGCTGGGGAACGTGATGATGGATGAGGCCGATAGCACGATCGAAGCCGCGGCCCAGGATGCAGGGGCAGACGAGTTCATCCGCCGCCTCCGCCATGGCTACAGCACCGTACTAGGCAAGTGGTTTGACGAAGGTGAGGAGTTGAGCGCGGGGGAGTGGCAGAAGATCGCGCTGGCAAGGGCCTTCGTCCGAAACGCTCAGATCTTGGTGTTCGATGAACCGACCAGTGCGCTTGATCCTCAAGCCGAGTGGGACGTGTTCCAGCACATCAAGGAGCTTGCCAAGGGACGTTCGGTGATCCTGATCAGCCACCGCTTCTCGACGGTGCGTACGGCCGACCAGATTCACATCTTCGATCAAGGGCGGGTCACAGAGAGCGGCACTCACGAAGAACTGATGGCGCTGGGAGGGCGCTACGCGGAGATGTACGAGGTGCAGGCGCGGGCATACCGCCCAGTGGATCAGGCATAGGCGATCGACTACGAAGGTAGGTTCTTATCGCACCACCCTCCGCCAGGTCCTGTGATGTGGCACGTGGCTCCCAGGGGGCCCCTCCCCTGATTGCTCTTGCAGACCTCCAACACCGCCTCTTCCGGTCTGCTCCGCACCAAAACGATAAGCTCTGGCCTCCGCCACCGCGG
>ERZ764778.549-NODE-549-length-44420-cov-18.837304_pt1 | contig 44420 bp, 33 predicted proteins | sample MGYA00374951_ERZ764778 | MGnify/ENA primary metagenome ERZ764778 (study PRJEB28918, sample SAMN05720193) | bioreactor metagenome | isolation source: Anaerobic biogas reactor | place: USA:Washington, USA | collected 2015-08-08 ...
GTCAGCGGCGGTCGGGGGTGGTGCCGCCGATGGGGTGGCCGAAGCCGATGTCGTCGATGTAAACCAGTCCGGCGCCGCCGGGGGCGGGATTGTCCCGGTCTCCGACGCCGAGATAAATTTTGTCGACTCCGGCGAGCCCCACACTACTGAACGCCGAATACGGGATGACCCATTCTTGCCAGGTGGCGGAGGTGAGGACGGCCGGATTCGAATGCGTTGCGACCGCGATCCGCCCGATCGTGTCCTCGATCGCGACGTAGAGCGAGCCGGGATCGTTGTCCGGATGTCCGCGCACGAACAGACGCAGCGCATCGGCCCCGTGCTCCATCCAGTTCTGCGCGGTCGCCATGGGCCGGACCGCCTCCGAATAGAACGGCGCGTCGCCGTTGTTGTAGGTGAAGGGCATCGACTGGCCGCCGCCGTGGACGATGGTCTGCTCGGCAAAGGGGGCCTCCATGTATCCGACGAGCGCGCCGGTGTTGTTGTCGTATCCGTCTCTCCAGATTTGATAGATGCGCCGTCCGGACTCGTCCGTGTAGCTCTCGAAGTCATCGATCACCGCATATTCGCGAGTGGTGAAGCTCCAGATCGCGCCCTGCCACAGGCTCGGGCTCCTGGCGTCGTTGCGTTCGTCGATCCGCCAGTAATAGGTCGTGCCGAACTCGAGCGAGCGGAGGGCATACTCGCTCGTGCTGACCGAACCAATCAGCGCCGCGCCGGTGGCCACCATCGGCGCGCTGTTGCTGAAGTGGACTTCGTGCATGGCCACCTCGCGACCCGCGCTCCAGCCCAGAACCAGTTCCACGTCGACCTCGGATTCACCGTCGGCCGGTCTGGGATGACGTGCCCGCGTGGGAATCTGGCCGAAGCGGACCTCGCTGAGGCCGTATTGATCGGCCGCGCCCCAGTTGCTGTGGACGATCAGCCGGACGTATCGGGCCGTGATGCCGCCCAGGGCAACGACGGTGTTGGCGACGTAGTCCGGCGCGCCCGTCGCCTGGGCCAGTTGGACGTCCTTCAAGGGGCTCCACGCGGCGCCGTCGGTGGAGTACTCGACGCTGACGTCCTTGAGTCCAAGCCCCACTTCGGACGGCTCGTTGTAGTTCCAGATGAGCATTTCGTGCAGCTTGCAGGCCACGTCGAACCGGTACTGAATCCAGAGAGGATCGGTCCCATTCGGGGCGGCCAACCACATGTCGGCCGGCGAGACGGAATGCTCGTCGTTCTCGTTGAGGCCCGAGCCGTTGACGGTATTGGCCGGCGTCTGGCCGTCGTTCGACACGCCGTTGGTGGTCGCGACGACCTTCTCGATCCAGGGGGCATGCGGCTCGACCGTGAAGTTCCAGACGTTGCCTTTGTAGATGACGGCGTCAAACGCATTGACCTCATCGACCCGCCAGTAGTAGGTCTGTCCGAGTTCCAGTTCGCTGTCGGGGACGTAGACCGCCCGGCTTCGCCCCTGCCCGACGAGCACGCCCCTCGGGCTGGTCCGGCTGGCGTCGTTGACGTCGGCGGCGACGGTGCCGAAGTACACATCGTGCGCCACGGCGAACGGCCCTTCCCGCCAGCTCAGGGTGATGTCACGCGGCACCCCGGTCGCCCCGTTCGGCGGCTGGGGCGACGAGCTGCAACCGACGTTGGCTCGCATGATCTGCCAGATCTCGACCTGGGTGACGGCGCGATCGTAGAGGCGCACCTCGTCGATGCGGCCGTCGTAGCCCGAGCCGATCAGAACGGGCAGTCCGTTGTCGCTGAACTGGCTGTTCGGGACGCCGTCGATGGTCTCGGCCCGCATCAGACCGTCGATGTAGATCTCGACGGACTCGCCCGGCCGATAGAGGCCGACGATGTGAACCCAACGATCCGTCGGCAACAGCGTGGTGTCATCGACACGGACGGACTGCGAGGGACTCGCCGCCACCCGAAATACCGCAATATGTCCATCGCCGGCGGCATCGGCCTCGATGCTCAGGTCCCATGCTTCGCTGTCGCCGCCTCCGCGCTTGCTGATGATGCACGCGTCGTTCTGGTGGGACCCGTTCAGAAAGACCCAGGCGGCGACGGTCATCGCGCCGGTGATCTGCAAATCGCTCGGGTCGCCGAGGTCCACACAGGCGTCCGCCTCTCCCGGAAAGCGCAGGGCCGCATTGGACAAGCCGTAGCGATCTGGAATCGCTTTGACGTCGCCGACAATCGTGCCGTGGTGGCCGTTGCCGCTTGCATCGACTGCGTCGCCGTCCAGTGGCCAATACCCCACCAGCCCCGCTTTCGCATCGGCGTGAACCGACGGCGACCACACGACAATCACAACGAGCATCGAGAACAGGATGAGAAACGCTCTGTTCGACATGTCCGCACCTCCATACGTATGCAGCGACCTTTGCGAGCAGGCCGTTCCATGCAGATATGAGGAATCGACTCCACGACACACTACTGATGATATCATAAAATTGGGTTCGATTCCAGCGTTTCCGCCCCGTCCGTTCGCCGTTGTCCGTGCTGGGGCCGGTCGGAATCGGGACAGAAGGGTCGAAATCCGGGGCCGGGCAGGGTATGCTGTGGGGGCCGGGCCGAAGGTCGGGTCCGGCGGCGGCCGGCCGGGCCGCACCGACGTGGAGAGAAGGAAGGGATCGCGAAAGGAGTGGTGGCAAACAGATGAACCGTCGCGCGTTTTTGAAGGCGGCCGGAGCGGGCCTGTGCCTGGCCGGCGTGAGGGGCCCGCGTACGCTCGCCGATGTCGCCCCGAAGAAACCCAACATCGTGCTGGTCATGGCCGACGACCAGGGCTGGGGCGATATGGCCTACAACGGCCACCTGACGCTCAAGACGCCGAACTTCGACGAGATGGCCCGCGCCGCCCTGCGGTTCGACCGCTTCTATGCGGCGGCCCCGGTCTGCTCGCCCACGCGCGGCAGCGTGATGACGGGCCGGCACCCGAACCGGTTCGGCTGCTTCAAGTGGGGCCATTCGCTGCGGCCGCAGGAGGTGACGATCGCCGAGGCGCTCCGCGTCGGCGGCTACACCACCGGGCATTTCGGCAAGTGGCACCTCGGCTCGGTGGTCAAGGGCAGCCCGGTCAACCCTGGCGCCAGCGGGTTCGACGAGTGGCTGTCGGCGCCGAACTTCTTCGACAACGATCCGATCCTCAGCCGAGAAGGCACCGCCGTTCAGATGCACGGCGAGAGCTCGATGGTCACGGCCGACGCCGCCATCGAGTTCATCCGCAAACACGCCGACTCGCCCTGGCCGTTTCTGGCGGTGGTGTGGTTCGGCTCGCCGCACCTGCCGCACGAAGCTGCCGAGACCGACCGTGCGATCTACGACGACCTGGACGAGAAGCTCCGGCATTTCTACGGCGAGATCACCGGCATGGACCGCGCCTTCGGCAAGCTGCGAAATGAGTTGCGCACCCTTGGCATCCACCAGAACACCATCCTGTGGTATTGCAGCGACAACGGCGGCCTGCCAGGCGTCGGCGCCACCGGCGGTCGGGGCCACAAGGCGCAGATCTACGAAGGCGGCCTGCGCGTCCCGGCGATCCTCGAATGGCCTGTGGCGATCCCCAAGCCCCGCACGACCGATGTCCCCTGCAACACATCGGACATCTATCCCACCCTGCTGGAGATTGCGGGCGTCACGGTGGACAACCAGCCACCGCTGGACGGAATCAGTCTCGTCCCTCTGATCGAGGGCCGAATGACGTCGCGGCCGAGTCCGATGGGCTTCTGGGACCATCCCACACCCGGTGTAGGAACCCCAAGCAAGGAATGGATGGCCAGCCTGCTTCAAGCGCAGAAGGAAGGCAAGACCGTCGACGATGCGTCCCGGCTGCGACTGGACGCCGGAAAAATCGCCCAACAACATCCGGAAGACCGCTTCCCCGGCCACACCGCCTGGCTCCACTGGCCCTGGAAGCTGCATCGAATCGAGAAGGACGACCGCGTCACCTTCGAGCTGTACAACCTTGCCCACGATCCGCAGGAGAGCGATGACCTTCTCGAACGAGACCCCGAACTGGCAGCGGCCATGAAGACACGGCTTGAAGCATGGCTGGCATCCGTCGTGCGGAGCCTCAACGGCGCCGACTACCGATAACCTGGCTGAGGGTCGGCACGTGGATCGCATCGCGCGAAGAGGTCGGCTCCGCTACGTCACTGCGATCGCTGTGACCGTTGCAGCGGGTCTGCTGTCTCGCTCATCCGTCGCGAACCATCTGCCCTGGCTTCTACGGACGTACGCAGGCGATACGCTTTGGGCCCTGGCGGTCTTCCTGACCCTTGGCGTGCTCTTCCCACGGGCCGGCACGCTGCGACTGGCCTTGGGCGCCGCGATCCTCTCCTATGGCGTCGAGATCAGCCAACTCTATCAGGCGCCGTGGCTCAATGGGATCCGGCACACGACCGGCGGGGCCCTGCTGCTCGGTTTCGGGTTCCGATGGAGCGATCTGGTCTGTTACAGTCTTGGTATCCTGCTCGGCGTCGCGGCCGAATACGCGGGTCTCCGTCCGGCGCCAAGGGGCGCCGACCCTGCTATGCAGCGGCCGTAGCCTGCCGGCAGTCGCAGACCAACGGAAAAAAAATACAGCCAAGGGCGCGGCAAGGAAGTGAAGTCCGGTAGAAGTATCCGCAAACCCTTGGCTTTGTGATGGCGTCCGTGAGGCCCGAATGTGGATGGAAAAATCCGTTCCAGCGAGAAATTCCGTCGCATCCGTCCGTCGGCCCGGCGGACGCCGACGTCGTCAGCAAGCCCCTCAAAGGCGGACAACACCCCAAAAAACCGCGTTCCTGTGCCCTGAAACAGGGCTCATGACATCCGGCAGCGGCCAAATCGGCTGAAGTCACACACCCATCGCCCAGCAGACTGAACCCCAAAAAAGATTTCGCCGATCCGAGCATTTTCCTTGTGGCAATGGCGAAGATGGGGTGTTATGATAACGACTGTATTGGATTTGCCTCTTAGCCCCCGCATAGTCTCGCTTCCTCTCCCTCATCAAATTGCGGGGGCTCTTTTTGTCCACAGCCGGACCCGTTCGTTCCTCGCGATCCTGGCGGCAAAAATACGTAGTTCCCCCAATTGACCGGGACGGTGTGTGACCTATGGTTTATATGGGAGCCCCAAGCTACGGGCAGGATCGGCGAAGGAGTGACGGCATGACCGTGAACCGAGTGGAACTGGCTATCATGGCGACGGTCCTGACCGTTGGCATCATCATCATACTGAGCTTCCTGCTCGCCGGCACATAGCCTCCGCCGCTGCGCGGGTCTTCCACACGACACAGCGTCCCCCTTGCCACTGTCTCACACGACGCGGCCGGCGTCCATCGCAATCCGCTTGCGCGCCGACAGAACACTCGCAATCCCGCCGACGAGGTGCTATCCTGTGAGAGGTCTGCCCGGCGGTTTGCCCGGGCGGGAAAGAGACTTCGGGTCCGGATTGACAGATGCGCAGAGGAGAGCCGCCATGACCGCTCGAAAAACCGATGCCGAAAACGTACGCAAATCCATGACGCGCCGGGACGTGCTGGGCGCCGCCGCTACGGTCGCGGCCTTCACCGTGGTCCCCCGCCACGTTCTGGGCGGGCCGGGCAACACACCGCCCAGCGAGAAGGTCAGCGTCGCCATCATCGGCACTGGCGGCCAGGGCATCGTCAACATGAAGCAGTTGTTCAACGAACCAGCCGCCCGTGTCACGGCCCTGTGCGACATCAACACCGAGAGCGACTACAGCATGTTCTATTACGGCGGCACCGCCGGGCTCAAGCCGGCCGTCGAGTTGGTGCGACAGCAGTATGGCGAGCCCTGCCCGACCTACCGCGACTACAACGAGATGCTCGACAAGGCAGACATCGATGCGGTCCTGCTCGCGACGCCCGACCACTCGCACGCCATCATCTCGCTGGCGGTGATCGCCAAGGGCAAGCACCTCTACTGCGAGAAGCCGCTGTGCCGCACTGTTTATGAGACCCGCGTCGTCACCGAGGCCGCCCGCAAGGCCGGCGTCGCCACGCAGCTTGGCAACTTCGGACACTCCAGCGAAGACATCTGTCTAACCTGCGAGTGGATATGGGACGGCGCGATCGGCGAGGTCCGTGAAGTCCACTCGTGGACCAGCACCGGGGCCAACCGCTGGACCCCGCTGAAGGAACGTCCGAAAGAAACACCGCCGGTGCCGGCCGGTTTCGACTGGGACCGATGGCTCGAACCGGTTCCCGCACGGCCATACCATCCCGACTATGCCCCGGTTCGCTGGCGGGCCTGGTGGCAGTTCGGCTCCGGCACGATCGGCGATTTCGCCTGTCATCACCTGGACCCGGCCTTCTGGGCGCTGAAGCTGGACGCGTGCGAGCGGTTCAGCGTCGAGGCCAGCTCGTGCGGCACGACGGAGGAGACGTGCCCGGCCGCCTCGCTGATCTACTTCGACGTCCCCGCCCGCGCCGGCATGGGGCCGGTGCGCATCACGTGGTACGAAGGCGGTGTGATGCCTCCGCGTCCGGCCCAACTGGAAGCCGGCCGCAGTCTGGGCGAGCACGGCATCCTGTTCGTCGGCAGCAAGGGCTCCATTCTCGGCGAAGGCTGGGGACGGTCGCCCCGCATCATCCCCGAATCGAAGATGCGCGCCTACAAGCGGCCGCCCAGGACGCTGCCGCGCGTCGCGGGCCACCACAGCAACTGGCTCGACGCCTGCCGGGGCAAGGCCAGGACGACCACGCATTTCGACTATGCCGGGCCGCTGACGGAATTCGTGCTGATGGGCAACGTCGCGCTGCGTGCGGGCAAGAAGCTCGACTTCGACTGGAAGGCCATGAACGTCGCGAATGCCCCTGAGGCCAACGCGTTTATCCAGCCCGGCTATCGCGAAGGACGCACTTTGTAGGAGGCACACGATGGGGACAGTGCGCGTCGCCATGTGCCAGACCGTCTGTCTGGATGGAGATCGCAAAGGCAATCTCGCTCGCGACGAGCGGGCGGTCGCCGAGGCGGCAGCGGGTAAGGCCGAGATCGTCTGCCTGCCCGAGATGGCGATCTACGGCTGGGTCAACCCCGACGCCCACGAGAGGGCGCATCCGATCCCCGGGGCCGATTCGGACCGGCTCTGCGAGTTGGCGGCCAGGTACGGCGTCTTCCTCTGCGCGGGACTGGCGGAGAAGGACGGCAAGCATCTGCACGACAGCGCCATTCTCATCGACCGCCAGGGGAAGATCCTGGCCAGACACCGCAAGATCAACATCCTGGCAGGATTGATGACGCCCGCCTATACGCCGGGCCGTGACATCACCGTGGCGGAAACGAAATTCGGCAGAGTCGGTCTGCTGATCTGTGCCGACACGCACAGCGCCGATATCCTGGCGAGCATGATGGAACTGCGTCCTGCGCTCGTCATCGTCCCCTACGGCTATGCCGCCGTCGAGGACGCGTGGCCCGAACATGGCAAGGCCCTCGAAGAGGTCGTCGCGAACGCCGCAAAGACCATCGGCGCGCCGGTGGTCGGGACGAACCTGATCGGACAGATCACACACGGTCCCTGGACCGGCCGGACCTACGCCGGCCACAGCGTCGCCGCCGACAAGACCGGCAAAATCGTCGCGACCGCCAACGACTTCGACCCCGACGTAAAAGTGGTGACATTGACTCTTGATTGAAAACAACTGCGCCGAATCAGATCGCATGCATACGGGGGTGGCAGGCTCAATGGATAGAAACAGAGCGTCGACTGCAGAAGATGGCCCAATCGCGACTTTGTCATCCCGAGCGTAGCCGAGGGATCTGGCCCGGAATTGGAAGGATGCACAATCTATGGCCGGATCTTTCGACTGCACTTCGTTCCGCTCAAGATGACAAAACGCGTGGCCGACGTGGATTACGAATGCGTGGCAGCCTTCTTGCTTTGGTCTGTATCGCACTCCTCGCCAATTGCGGCAACGGTGAGACCCACGTCTTTCCCGACCATGATTGGCAGACGTCCTCGCCCGCCAGCCAGGCGTCGATGAGCGAGAGCTGCGGACGGCGATGGAATACTTGCGGGCGGAAGCGGGCGGTGTGGGGCGACATCCCGAGAGGTGCCGTGAGCGAATCGGTATGGAACGAGTTCTTCGCGCGCTTGGGCCCATCGGTCGAGCCATAGGGGCTGCCTTCGAAAGTCCTCCATCCCCAAGCCTTTGCTGCGCTCCGGCTTGAGGCTGCCGCCCGGAGCCCTGCCAGGATGGCAGATGGAGCGGGGACCGGCCGGAGTCTATTCGGCACTATCCACTTGCCACAGCTTGACTTGCGAACATGGTGGCGGCTCTGGCATGCGTGTTGCACCGCTCTGGAAGGACGGCCGGGGCAAACCGTTTCGGGACGGCGTTCGTAAAGGCAGTGGAGAGATGCGAAATCAACTATTTTGGTCGAGGATGACATAGATGAACAGGCTTTGGAACAACTTCAAGACGACATTGCTGCTGTCCGGACTAATGGGGTTGTGCTTGGGGGTGGGCTATCTGCTCGGCGGCCAGGCGGCGTTGCTGCCGGCGCTGGTGATCGGGGCGGGCATGAACCTCCTGGCCTATTTCTTCAGCGACAAGATCGCCCTGGCGACAATGCGGGCGGTCCAGGTCGGTCCCGACGACGATCCGGCGCTCTGGCAGATCGTTCAGACGCTGGCCGGCCGTGCGGGTCTGCCCATGCCCAGGGTCTACATTTCCCCGGCGCCGGCGCCCAACGCCTTTGCCACCGGGCGCAACCCGCGCCACAGCGCCGTCTGCGTCACTCAGGGCCTGCGGCAGACGCTCTCGCGCGACGAGCTTGAAGGTGTCATCGCGCACGAGCTTTCACACATCAAGCACCGAGACATTCTCATCAGCACGATTGCCGCCGTGATCGCCGGCGCGGTGACGTGGCTGACCTACCTGGTCTTCTGGGGCGGCAGTGGACGGCGATCGAACCCGCTGGTCGCCTTGATCCTGATGCTCCTGGCCCCTCTGGCGGCCGGACTGCTCCAGATGGCGATCAGCCGCAGCCGTGAATTCGAAGCCGACCGCCTCGGCGCCGAACTGGCCGGCAACGGACGGGGCCTCGCCCAGGCGCTTCAGAAACTCGACGCCATGAGTCGTCGCATCCCGCTGCCCGTCCCCGACGCCCAGAGCAACATGTTCATCGTCGCGCCGCTGACCGGCAGCGATATGGCCAAGCTGTTCATGACGCACCCGCCCACGAATGAGCGCATCGAACGCCTGCTCCGCATGGGCCGCTGACCCGGCCCATCGGTCTCATTCGTCCTGAAATGCGTCCAATGGAGCGCTCCACCCGCTGACTACTTGCGGACCGGCCTCAGGACGATGTTGCGGTACTGGACGGCCGTGTGGTCGCCCTGGAGGTAGATCGGGCCGGGACGAGACTCGTCGGACCACAGGGCGCCGCCCGTGCAGCCCAGCAGCGGCTCGTTGTCGATGATCGTCGTGCCGTTGAGCTTGACGGTGACGTGACGATCCACGAGCGTGATGTCCATCGTCTGCCACTGGCCGGCGGGCTTCTCAGCACTGACGCGCGGCGTGATCCGGCTGTAAACACCGCCCATGTGATGTGCATCGAGCCCCCGACCGTAGGTGTCGGCGACCTGGACCTCGTAGATGCCTCGCAGGTAGATGCCGCTGTTGCCGTTCTTCGGGACGTTGGCTTCCAACGTCAGGTTGAAGTCCTCGAACTCGGCCTTGGTGCGGAGGTTGCCGTAGGAGATATGACGTTCGCCTCGGCGCTGGGCCGGGTCGTTGACAAGCAATCCGTCGGCGACCGACCAGCCGTTGGTCTGGCGCGGATTGGTCAGCTCCCATCCGTCGAGGTCTCTGCCGTTGAACAGCGTGATCGGATCGCCGAACTTCACCTTCGACAGGTCGGGCCTGGCCGGCAAGGGAGCAATGCGTTGGCCCAGGAATTCACGCTGATCCATGCCAATCCCGTCGCGGTGCGGCTGCATCTGCACCAGTTGCATGCGGTCGCCATAGACATTCCCCACGAGTACTTCGGGCAACATCTGCGGACGGGCGTCGTTGCCCTGGGCGTCCTTGCGCTTCACTTCGTGCAGGCGAAGTACGTACAGCTTGCCGTCCTCGACGAATACGTAGCTGACCGGGACCACGCTGCCGCCGCCCCAGAGGATACTGCCGTCGAGGTATCCATTCTCCTGCGTGACACCGAGCCACCCGGCGCCCCCGCCGGGAATGGTCAGGGCCCAGCGTCCGATGTAGGGATCGGCCTCGCCCGCCTGCAAAACCGAAGTGCCGGTGAACCATACGATCAGGAGGCCCAACGCCAAACGAATGCCCTTACCCATGAGAATCCACCTTTCATCCTGTCTGAGAGTTGCCAAAAACGGACCTTACGCCCATGCGATTGCAGTGGGCATTCTACCACGGGACGACGCCGTCCGCAATCGACACAGCCGATCAGCGACCCGGAAGTGAAACTCCGTCGGCCGCCGTGAAAAGGACGCGATTTCCCGCTGTTTTCTGCTTGAGTTGCCGTTGCATATCACCGATACTATGACTTGTCGGCTCACGGAGGAAGACACGCAGAATTGCCACGGATGCAGGAGAGAGTATCACCAGGGAAGAGGCATCGGTGGACGGTTGAAGGGTGTTCATACCGGAACTCACGGGGGCGTATCCTCCCGACCTTGACGTCTCAACGGTCCGCTTTTGTCATCCCAATCTGTGGAGTCTCGAAGATGGCGAAGTGTCTGGCGATCCGACACGGACAAGATGACAGCAGAGACCATCAGAGCGCATATGATCATTCCGCGCCATCGGCACAGGCGGTGTCCGGCGTTCGCCGGCGTATCAGGATCGGTCGTTGGCTGATCGGTCTGTCGGCCGGTGCGGCGCTGGTCTACCTTTCTTCTCGCTATTGGCTGCTCGGCGTCGTGACCATCTCGATTGCCGTCGGACTGTCTATTCTGGCCTGTTTCATGCACGACTACAGCCCCCAGGACATGCCCCAGGGCCCCGATAGCCACTGAAGCCATCGAAACACTTCACCGCTTCAATCCGCTGACGGTCTGATGGGCCAGGCGGGTCGGCTCGGGGAGGCGGTACTTCGTCGTACAGAACAGGGTCAGGCGAATCGCATCATCCAACCGGCAGCGATGTCCCACCGAAATAAACAAGGGCTTGACCTTCGTCCGCGTGCGGACGACGGCCCCGATCACCTCATCCCCGTCATACAGCGGGCTGTGCGACCCCTTTTCCGCTGCGGGCTCGTCGAACGTGCCGATCAGGCGGCTCTTGGCGCAGCCGATGGTGGGCCTGTCGAGGAACAAACCCAGGTGCGACGCCAGTCCCAACCGACGCGGATGGGCGATGCCCTGCCCATCGACCAGAAACACGTCGGGCTCGCGCTCGAGCTTCGCGACGGCCGCCAGACACGCCGGGGCCTCGCGAAACGACAGCAGGCCGGGAACATAGGGAAACGTGACATCCATCGAGGCGTCGGCTACATCGATCAGCTCGAAGGACGCCATCCCCAACGCCTTCGGCGTTGAGGCTGCCACCCGGCGAAGGACCACCACAGCCGCGAAGACGCGCTTGCCGCCGTCGCCAAACGCGCAGTCGAGACCCGCCACGAACTCGGGCTCCTTCTCCAGCCGCTCGAACCGCACCTGCCCCGCCAGACGCGTCTGCACCTGCCGCGCCTCTGAATACGATAAATCCCATTCATGCAGATCGGGCATGAGAAGACCGTTCATTCCGTCGCCGGGCCGCTCCCGGTCCGGGTCGTCGTACAGATACGCCCCCGCATCGCAACCGTGCGCTTTTCACGAGATCGCATGCTCTGGCGTCGGCCGATCCGTCGAGCGCCGCTCAGGCGATGGCCCGCACCGGACCGGTGCAGAGGCGATCGATATCGCGAGCGACGATTTCGGCGACGAGCCGTTCCAGTTGGGCCGCATCCTGGGCCGACAGCTCGACGGCGCGTTCGGCTCGGAGGCTGACAACAGGCGGTTGGGCGCGGTCTGTTTCGGGCGCCGTGCGGTTTGGCGCCTTTCTCTTGCGGGCGGTCATCCGACGCTGCTCGGCCAGAATCTTCTCGCCCAGATCCAAAGTCGGGATGTGGCCGGGGGCCCCTGCGGAGGGACTCGGCGGGGCCGCCTGTTCTCGGGCGGCGATCGGTTCCTGGGGGCGTCGCCACGGCTGGATTCGCGGGCTGGACGTCTGCCCTGCAACCGGACCTGCCGCAAGCGGCTTTGTCAAACGATCTTCATCAAACGGAGGAATCACATCCATCGCACGAAGCACTCTTTCCATGTTGCTTCTCATCTTCCTGCCGGTTTCGTTCACGATTCGAACCACCTCCTTGCCGCCGCCACTGTACCAGGGTCGCCGTCACGAATCAAGTCTGCGTGCATTGGACGCTCGCACCCTCCAGGGGATTCGCACCCTCATGCCCGTCAGGCGGACACCGGGCCCAGCGAGTATTGTGTGAACCGGCTCAGGTCCAGTTCGCGGATCAGCGAGTTGACCTCCTCGACGCGGACGGCCTTGATGGCCTCGACATCCTCTTCGACGGAGCGATACTGCCCGAGATACATCCAGTTGAAGCCCAGATCGACCAGGCGCCCCATCGGTAGTTCGTTCTTGATGACCAGCGCGCTGAGAACCTTATTGCGAGCCTTGGTCAGCTCGTCCTCGGAAATCCCGTCGCGCAGCAGGTCCTGGAAGATGCCGGTGACGATGTCCGTGACGCGCGGCACGGCGGCGCGGCTGCATCGCAGGTAGTTGTAGAAGATGCCCGTGCCGTCGAGCGGCCCGAAGTGCATCGAGGCCGCCTCGGCGATCGCCTTATCGACGAGTTCCCAGTAGAAACGAGAGCCGAAGTCGTCGCCCACGACCAACGACAGCAGAGAGGCCGCGAAGCGCCTCGCGTCCTGCGCCGAGACGCCGGTATGGACCAGGCAGATGTGCTCGCGATTCAGGTTGGGCTTGCCCAGCCGCTTGCTCTCCCGCGTGCCTTTGAAGTCCGTCAGCAGCCGATCCACCGTCTGCGGCTGCCAGCGGCCACACCGCGCCTCCACCGTCGTGCAGAACCGGCCCCAGTCGAAATTGCCGGAACAGGCGACGACGATGTTGTTCGGCGCGTACCGCCGGGCGAAATACTGCCGCATCTGATCGGCCGTCAGGGCGTCGATGCCGGCGACCGTCCCCAGCACGCTGTTGCCGCAGGGATGCGAACCGTAGTGCAGCGTCCGACACCGGTCGATCACATCAAACGTCGGCGCGTCCTCGTACATCGCGATCTCTTCTTTGATCACGTTCTTTTCCATGTCGAAATCGTCGTCGCGCAACGCCGGACGCATCAGCTCGGCCCACAACTCGGTGATATCCTCCAGATACTCGGGCAGGACCGACGCATAGTACACCGTGTTTTCCTCGCTGGTGAACGCGTTGAACTGGGCCCCCCGCCGATCGAAGGCCTCGTTGACCTCCAGCGCGCTGAGCGCGTCGGTGCCCTTGAAGAGCATGTGTTCGAGGAAATGGGAGACGCCGTTGATCTCGGGCGTTTCGTCACGCGAGCCCGTTCGCACGAAGAACCCGACCGCCGCCGACTTGGCCGATGGATTGATCTCTCCGATGAGAACCAGACCGTTCGATAGCTTTTTCCGCTCAAATTGCATAGGCTTACTCGACACGCACCTCTCTGGGGCCGATGGTCACGACGGTGAAATCGTTGAAAGGTCTTCGCTTCAGAGCCTCCACGATCGAGTCGACGGTGGTACCGTCGATCCTCTCTTTGATCTCTTCCAGAGGTCGGACCCGGCCCAGCATGTAGTAGTCGCTGCCAATCGCACCGGCCCGGCTTCCGGACGACTCGCTCTGCATGATCAGCGAACTCTTGAGCCCGACCTTGGCGCGATCCAGTTCCTCGACGCCGATCCCCTCGGCCAGTCGCCGGAACTCGGCGATGATGACATCCAGAGTCTCCTGGGCCTTGTCGGGGGTCGTCCCGGCGTAGCACATGATCCCGGCGGCGTCTTTGAGGCTGTGGTAGCGTGCTCCAATGGCGTAACACAAACCGCGTTTCTCCCGGACCTCGGTGAACAGCCTGGCGCTCATCCCGCCCGACAGAACCGACGTGGCCAGCCGGATGTCATAGTAATCCTGGCCGGTGAACGGCACGACGTCGGTCATTACGCCGATGTGGACCTGTGAGCCTTCATTGGGAATATGCGTGTATCGACCGGCGCGGGCCCCGATCTCGACAGCCCCCGATCCAGGACCTGGGCAACCGCCAAACAGGCTCTCCATCTGCCCACAGACCGCGTCGAAATCGTACTTGCCCGCCACCGCGAAGATGGTTCGGCCGACGTCGAAGCAACTCTTGGCGACCTCTCGCGTCCGGCCCGGGCGGAGTCGTTCCAGGTCCTCGATCTCCCCCACCGTGCTGCGGCCCAGCGGCGCCGGATAGAATCGCTTTCGCAGTTCCACCATGACCTTCTGCCGAGGCTCGTCATCGAGCGCCAAGACCCCTTCGAGGGCCAATTGCCGAGCCGGTGCGAACTGCTCATCGCTCAAATGGGCCCGCAAGATGGCGTCGGCGTGCAACGTCAGGGCCTCTGTGAGATTGCTCGATTCCAGAGCCCCGCCGAAGGAAAGATGCGAACTGCCGACCGAGTCGGATCGCTGCAGGCCCAGACTGTCGAGCGCATCGCCCAATTGCCGGTTGTCGCGGTCGCCGGCCCCTCGGAAAATCCAGTCCGAAATGACGTTGGCCGCACCGCAGGCCCCCTCGGGCATGCGGGCCGCCCCGGCCGGCAACATGAACTCGAACGCCACCGACTCGACCCCGCCCATCGGCTCGCCCAACAGCACCATGCCGTTGTTCAACACGTATCTGTCTGCCTTCTGCTCCATGCACGATCCTCAGCCGTTCACAAAAGAAGGCGGATTCTACCACCCCCGTCGGCCTCTTTCAACAACATCTCACCGAGGCATGGCCCGAACCCGGCCGACGCGCGGTACCGCGGCCGTAGCGCTTGAATCGTCGGTGTTGAGACGGTAAGATGGCCTCTTTGTTCGGCGCCAAGGGATTGGGAGTTGCTCCTGGTGCCGTGCGGGACGCCGGAAACGTCGGCGTGGACCCTGTGGATTCGTAATTGATGGCCATTGTAACGCTGCAAGACATACACAAAGCCTTTGGCTCGGAGGTCGTGCTCGACCACCTGACCGTGGCATTTCATCCGGGCGAAAAGGTCGGCATGGTCGGTCCCAACGGCTCAGGCAAGAGCACAATTCTCAAGCTCATCACGGGGGCGGTGCAGCCCGACATGGGCCGGGTCATCCGCCAGAAGGGCCTGCGCATCGGCTATCTGCCCCAGGAGGCCACCTTCAGCGGGCAGCGGACGGTCATGGAGGAGATGCACGCCGGCGTCGATCACCTGCTTCGGCTCCAGGCGACCATCCACGAGGTTTCCAAGGAAATGGAGAGCCTCAGCAGCTCAGCCCTGCAGGCCAAGATGGCGCAGTATGACCGCCTGACCCGCGATTTCGAGCTGGCCGGCGGCTACGAGTACGAGATTCGCATCAACGCGACGCTGGCGGCGATGGGCTTCGAGCCCGAACTGCACCACGCCAGGACCACGGCGCTGAGCGGCGGGCAACTCTCTCGGCTCGGGCTGGCCCAGGTCCTGATGCTCGAAACCGACCTGCTGCTGCTCGACGAGCCAACCAACCACCTCGACCTCCAGGCCACCGAGTGGCTGGAGCACTTTCTGAGCAATTACCGCGGCGCCGCGATCATCATCAGCCACGACCGCTATCTGCTCGACAAGGTCGTCTGCAAGATCGTCGAGGTGGAAAACCGCAAGGCCGAGGTCTGGAACGGCAGCTACGGGACCTATATACAAACCAAGGAGACCGTCCGCCTCCAGCAGGAGCGGGAGCACGCCAAACGCGTCGAGATGGTCGAAAAGACACTCGACTTCATCGCCCGCAACAAGGATCAGGAGGGCATGCGGGGCACCGCCCGAGGGCGTAAGACACGTCTGAACCGTCTGCTCAAGGAGAACCCCGACTTCCTGGACAAACCCACCGACCAGAAAACGATCCACTTCTCCTTCGGCAAGACAGGCCGCACCAGCGATATCGTCCTGCGGTGCGAGGGTCTGCGAAAGTCATTCGGCGATCTGACGCTGTTCGAGGACCTGACGTTCGACATCCTTCACGGCGAACGGCTCGGCATCACCGGTCCCAACGGCACCGGCAAGAGCACCCTGCTCAAGCTCGCCCTCGGACGCATTGAGCCCTCGGCCGGCACGATTCGCACGGGCGCCAGCCTGCGGGTCGGCTATCTCGACCAGCACGGAGACATTCTCGACCCGGCCAAGACCGTCCTCGACGAGGCGCGGAGCGTCCGGCCCGATCTGTCGGCCGAGCAGGTCCGCAGCCGTCTGGGGGCGTTCCTGTTCTCGGGCGACGACGTGTTCAAGCAGTGCGGCGACCTCAGCGGCGGACAGCGCAACCGCCTGATGCTCTGCAAGCTCGTACTGACCGAACCGGACGTGCTGGTCATGGACGAGCCGACGAACCACCTCGACATCGCCAGCCGCGAGATGCTCGAGGCGGCGCTCGACGAATACGCCGGGACGATCATCGTGGTCAGCCACGACCGCTATTTCCTCGACCGATCCGTGGACAGACTCCTCGTCGTCGGGACCGACGAACTGGGCCATCGGAGTCTGGGACGGACCGAGTTCGTCGTCGGAGAGCCCGCCTATTCGGTCTATGCCTCGCTGATTCGCCGGCGGAACGAGGCGGCCCAGCAGGCCAAACGATCCAACAAAGACAGCACCCGCAAGAGCCGATCACCCGCTGCCGCCGGCGACAAGGCCCGGACGGCAACGCCCGAAGAGCTACGACGGTTCAACAAGTATTCCCCCGAACAGATCGAGGAGATGATCCTCGAACTGGAGCATGAAATCGAACAGATGAAGGAGCGGTTCGGCGACGCGGAGATCTACAGGAACCCCGACCACATCGGCGAACTCCAGCGGGATTACGACGCTAGGACGGCCGAGCTCGAGTTGCTCTACCGCGCCTACGACCGCCGGACAGGATAGAACACACAGAGAAGGAGAAAGAACATGGCAGAATCCAGTTTGACGAAGAGCCCCACTACTCGGCGTGAATTCCTCGGGCACGCCGCCACGGCAACCGCCGCCCTGACCGCTGCATCGCTGTTGTCTTCGGCGGGTTGCTCCAGTTCGACGGCCAGATTGGGCGCGAGCAAAGGCGGCGGACTGATCGGGCCCGGCAACGTCGTGCTGTTCCAGGGCGACTCCATCACCGACGCCGGACGCGACAGGAGAAGAGAAGACCACGCCAACGATATCAGGGCGTTCGGGACCGGATACGCCCTGCTCGCAGCCGCCGCCCTGCTGGCCAATCACAGCGAGGCGAAACTGACCATCTACAACCGCGGGATCAGCGGGCACAAGGTCTTCCAGCTCGCCGAACGCTGGGACAAGGACTGCATCGCCCTGAAGCCCAACGTCGTCAGCATCCTGATCGGCGTCAACGACATCTGGCACACGCTCGACGGCCATTACGACGGCACAATCGAGGTTTACGAACGGGACTATCGCGCCCTTCTCGAACGGACGAAGCGCGAGCTTCCCGGCGTGAAGCTCGTGGTCTGCGAACCGTTCGTACTCCGCTGCGGGGCCGTGAACGAGAAGTGGTTCCCCGAATTCGACGGCTATCGGGCGGCAGCCCGGCGAGTCGCCACGGCCTTCAATACGGTATTCGTGCCGTTCCAGACGATGTTCGATGAAGCCGTACGGACGACCCCGCCGGCCTACTGGGCGGGCGACGGCGTCCATCCGACGCTCGCCGGCGCCCAACGGATGGCCCAGGCCTGGCTCGAGGCGGTCTCGACCGCCACAGCATAGGCGGGCTCGCCGGCCCACTTTGACCGAAATCGGCCCTCCATCGCCTGAAAAATGGTGTATGGTTTAGATAGCAGGCAATGGAGGAGCCGGTCATGAGCCGACAATCATACACCAAGTCCGTGGTGACGCCGCTTTCGCCCTGGGACGAACTCTGGTCCGGCTTCGAGCCGCAGGATTCTCGGACGGTGCGACGGTGGTCTCCGGCCGCGCTCGTGCCCTCTGCGATCGTGCTGCTGTCGATGTCAATCGTCACCGTCGTCACCATCGTGGGCATCGTCACCGCTGTGGCCGGCACGAAACCGCTGCAAGGCTCCGACGGCAATCTCTCGCGGTGGAGTTCGAGCCCGGAAATCCAAATCGGCGACAACAACGTCGGACCGTGGAGCTACACCACGATCGTCGACGGCCAGATGATCGAGCTGGCAATCGACGGGGAGTACATCGACGCGGTGTTCATCGCGCCGGAGCCATAGCGGGCCGCCATAGATCAGCGGTCAGTGCAGGGAGCTCCTGGCCTTTTCGGTGAACTTGATGATCTCATTCATCATGGCGACCGACTCGGATGGGAACTTCCCTGCGGCGGTCTCGCCGGAGAGCATGACGTAGTCGGTCCCGTCCAGGATCGCGTTGGCCACGTCGGTGACCTCGGCCCGCGTGGGCCGGCTGTGCGTCGTCATGTGCTCGAGCATCTGCGTGGCGGTAATCACGAACTTGCCCGCTTCGTTGCACTTGCGGATGATCCGCTTCTGCACGATGGGGACCTCGTAGATCGGGATCGCCACACCCATGTCGCCCCGCGCGATCATGATGCCGTCGGCGGCGTCGATGATGGAGTCGATGTTGTCGATGGCCTGGCGGTTCTCGATCTTGGCGACGATGCCGCAGTCCGGCCGGCGGGGTTTCACCATCGCGGCCACATCGCGAACGTCGGCCGCGTCGCGCACGAACGACAGCGCCACGTAATCGACGCCGTGCTCGATGCCGAACCGCAGGTCCCTCTTGTCCTTGTCCGTCATGGCGTCGAACTCGATATTCGCCCCCGGCATGTTGATGCCCTTGCGCTCCTTGAGAATGCCTCCTTCGACCACGACGGCCTTCAGGCTGGTCGCCGAGCTTTCCTTGACGCGGAGAATCAGATAACCGTCGTCGATGAAGATGAACTGGCCCTTCCTGATCCTCGTCAGGTCGCCGACATAATCGAACGGGATGGTCTTCGGACCGCAGGCCGTCCCATCGTTGGTCAGCCAGACGATGGACTGATTCTTCAATTCCTTGGTCTTGCTGCCATGGAACCGCCCGATCCGGATGCGAAAACCCTCCAGGTCCTGCATGATGCGGATGCGGCGTCGGTACTTGGCGTTGAGCCGCCGGACCAGATCGATGACCTCGCCGTGCTGGGCATGTGTCCCGTGGGAGAAATTCAGGCGGACCACATCGAGGCCGGCCGCGAACATCTTGCGCAAGACCGTATAGTTGCTGCTGGCCGGACCGATGGTTGCGATGATCTGGGTCTTGGGCATGACGGCGACACTCCTTTCCACACATCGTGCATCTTGCTCAATCGGAACCACCAGTTTACCGGGTCTTGTGGCGGCCGATCAATCAAATCCCCTTCCGATCCGTCGTCAAATCTGGTAATTTGCACCGGACCCGCCGGAGAGACCTCGGCGTGTGACAAAGCGAAATACAGTGGGAGACCGGGATGATGCCAGTCGTCGTCATCGTCGCAGTGGTTGCATTGATCGTCGTCGGAGCGATCGCAGGCCACCTCAGCACCAGGAAACGCCGTGAGGCGATGCTCGCCCTGGCGACCCGGCTGGGTCTGCACTTCGATCCGGGCAAAGACCGGGACCTGGCCCGCCGCTTCGAGTTCCTCGACAGACTCCGCCAAGGCTCCAATCGCTATGCGTTCAACGTTCTGACGGGCCGCTACCACGACCAAGACGTCACGGTCTTCGACTATCACTATGAGACGCACTCCAGCGATTCCAAGGGGCACCAGGAAACGCATCATCACTACTCCTCGTTCTTCATCATTCGCCTGCCGGCGTCGTTCCCGGAACTGACGATCGGGCCCGAGGGCTTTCTCTCCAAGATTGCCCAGGCCGTCGGCTACGACGACATCGATTTCGAATCGCACGAGTTCAGCCGCAACTTCTCCGTCCGCTCGAAGGACAAGAAGTTCGCCTACGACGTCTGCAACGCGAAAATGATCGAGTATCTGCTGGCCCATCCCGATCTGACGATCGAGATCGAACGCGATGCCCTGGCCATCTCGTTCAGCCGGAGACTGAAACCCGAACAGATCGAACCCAACCTGCAGAGACTCACCCAGGTCCGGTCCCTGCTGCCCGAGTACCTGTTTGCACGGAGTTGATTATGTGGGTCCCGTTCGTCATCATTGCGGCAGTCGTTCTCTTGCCGATCCTGTACGTGGTGTTGACCTACAACACGCTCGTGGCACTGCGAAACCACATTCGCGACGCCTGGGCCAATATCGACACGGAATTGAAGCGCCGGTACGAGTTGGTGCCCAACCTCGTCGCCACGGTCAAAGGCTATGCCGCACATGAGAAGGAGGTCTTCGATCGCATCACGCAACTGCGGGCCCAGTGCATGGCCAGCCACGGCAGCCCGACACAGCAGGCGGCCGACGAGAACCAACTGGTGGCGGCCTTGCAGAAACTGATGCTCGTCGTGGAGAACTACCCGCAACTGAAGGCGGATCGGAACTTCCTCGAACTCCAGAAGGAGCTGGTCAATACGGAGGACCGCATCCAGGCGGCCCGGCGGTTCTTCAACGGGAACGTCCGCGATTACCGGAACAAGTGCGAAACGTTCCCGAGCAACCTCATCGCGAGCGTCTTCGGCTTCCAGAGCGAGGACTACTTCAACGTCGATCCGGCCGTCCGCGAGGTGCCCAGCGCCGATTTCAGTCGCCGAGGCGCCGACGGAGGCGGTCTTTAGGGCTGCTCTTTCTCCGGCTCCACACGGCGAATGGAGATGATCCGCACGGGATCGGTCGGTAGATGCATGTTGGTGACCGGCACCTCGCCGATGCGGTCCACGACGTCCATGCCTTTGACCACCTCGCCAAAGACGGTGTGCTTGCCCGTCAGCCAGGGCGTATCCGCGAGATTGATGAAGAACTGCGAGCCGTTCGTGTTCGGCCCGGCGTTGGCCATTGCGACACTACCCCGTTTGGGGGCGTGGGATTTGAGCTTGTCGTCATACCGGTATCCCTGGTTGACGTAGACGTCCTTGAGGCTCATCGCGTGAACGCGATCGTTCACCTCCTGCTGCCGCTCGGCGAGTTGCTCATTGGTAGTAATGCCCATCAAGCGGAACAGCGGACGGAGCACGGCGTTGTTGAAATCCTCCTGCGAGCGAATGGCAAGCCACGGGTGGGGACGGCCCTGCTCGTCCAGGACCTTGAGCTTGTCCAGTCCGAGGGCGTCGGCGTTGATCTCATCCTCGAACTGATAGCCCGGCCCCCCCTCGCCGTTCCCGAGCGGACAGCCGCCCTGGATCATGAATCCCTTGATGACGCGATGGAAGGTCAGGCCGTTATAGTAGGCCTTTCGGACCTTGTGTTTGGTAGCCGGATCGATGAACACCTTGGCCCCTTCGGCCAGGCCCAGGAAATTCTCAACGGTCTTCGGGGCCTCCGTGGCGAACAATCTGACGACGATATCGCCGTGATTGGTCTTGATGAGGCAATGCGGATCGGGCGCCGGCTCATTCGACTCGGTCGCCGTCAGTATTGCACCGAAACAAAGAACGAGGGTCATCGCTGCCATCCGATTCATATGTTCTCCTTTGTAAACAGGACGGTCTGTCTTGTCCAAACGACCCCATTATAGCGAATTCCAGGGCCTTTTGCCAGCGTTCTGTTCGGCTGGAAGAACCCCAACACACGGGAGACCACAACCGGGCCATGTCTTCCACAGAAGCGGTGATCGGGACGCTCAACCCGGCGAAATGCGGGATTTGGAGGGCGAAAAGGGAGCATTCTTTGGGCCGGGCAGAGATGGGGTGTCGGCAAGAACAGACCGGACGGCCACCGGCGCAGGTACAGCAGAGACCGTCAGTTCTCCTCTGCGTCGCCGACCACGATCCGCTGGCCCAGACGCTGACAGCTTTCGCAGTGGCAGCAGCCGACCTGCCGCAGATGCGACGAGCCCGCCAGGCGGCGTGTCTCCACCAGCCGGGCCCCTTTGGCCTCCATCTTGCGGAATGCCATCTTCGCCTCGCGGTTGTCGTGGTAACCGACGGCATCGACGATGACGGCCACCCGCTTGTCGCGCTGCAGAAGGCCCAGGGCCGCCGCTTTGACCGCCCCTTCGGCGCAGGCGCCGACGAGGATGAACTCGGCCGCACAGACCTCGCTCAGCAGGCGATCGATTCGAGGTTCGTCGAACGGGTCCACGCACCGCTTGTGGAGCACCACTTGCTGATAGCGACGGAGCATGTCGCGCGGCAGGTCCGTACTGCCGTCGGCCGGAAAACTGATCCGGTTCGGCATCAGCGTGTAGCTGATCTTCTCCTGACCGGGAGTGCCGTCGACGCAGTACCTCGGGTCGCCGTTGTTGCTGTCGGGGTAGATCTCGCACGTCGAGATGATCGGGATCTCGCGTCGCCGGGCCCAAGCCATCATCCGACGGATGTGAGCCAATACCCTGCGGTGGTTCCGGATGCAAGCGCCGCCGTCGGCCAGGAGGTAGTCTCTCTGCGTATTGATATCGACGAGAACCTGCCTCCGTTTTGCCCTGACCATTTGAAGTATCATCCTTCAACTTCCTTTCCGCACCGTCCGGTTTCCCTGGCTCTGGAACACACACGGCCCACAAAAGAGTTCATCTGCCTATTCATCGTGTGCCGGTATGCGCCACTTTAGTAACGCCGGTAAGAGAAATTTATTCACACCTTCACGCCACTTCGGGCTTCTCATATAATGCGCGGCCAAAACCTACTATAGAGCACCGGATTCGCTGTTTTGAACACGAAGAAACGATGAAGCGTACACTGAAAGAATACGACACAATTGCGTTGAAACCGGAAGTTCTGGCCGCGCCGATCGATTTCGAACGAGTTTTCGGACGACAAGGATCCGTTCATATCGAAATCGGATCGGGGAAGGGGACTTTCTTATTCCAACAGGCCAGGATGTATCCCGATGTGGATTTCCTGGGGATCGAGTGGGCGAGCAAATACTATCGCCACGCGGTGGATCGTCTGGGCCGATGGGGGCTGACCAACGTCCGCATAATTCGAGCGGATGCGGCGGCGTTCCTTCGAGACCATGTGCCGGCGGATTCGGTGGGCGGCTTTCACATCTACTTCCCCGATCCCTGGCCGAAGAAGCGGCATCACAAGCGGCGCTTCGTCCAAAAGGACAACGTGGCCATGCTGATCGAACGGCTCAAACCGGGCGGCACGATCCAGTTGGCCACCGATCATGAGGGCTACTTCGAGCAGATGCAGGAGGTGACCTCGGCTTTTCGCCGTGAGTTGGAGGAGATTGCGTTCGTGCGTCCGGCCGGCGCCACAGAAGGCGAACGGACCGGGACCAACTACGAACGCAAGTACATCCGCGACCGAAGGACCATTCGGGTTCTCGCCTTTCGCAAGAGGTCGGCAGGCCCGAAGCCGTAGAACCGATCGGGCTTTCCGTGCGAGGCGCAGCAGTCGCTTCGCCGGGCGGTCATCCCGCGTCGACGCGGCTCAGCACCGTCAGGGCCACGCGCTTGACATAATCGTCGGAGTCTTCTGCGGCTGCCTGGATGTGGTTCCGCAGGGGGGCGGCTTTCATCCCGAGCCTGTCGAGCGCCACGATGGCGAACATGCGGGCCTTGTCGGTGGGGTGCTTCAGCGCCGCCGCCAACACGGGCAGGCCGTCTCGTTCGGCGCCCCAGTCGCACAGGGCATGAGCGGCGGCGATGCGCACCACCACCGAGGAATCGACCAGCCGGGCCTTCACCGCCGACTTGGCAAAGGCAACATCCCCTGCGAAGCGGCCGCTGGCGTGCAGCCCCACCACCGCCCAGTATCGAATCGAGGGCTTCGCGTCGTCCAGATAGGGAAGATAGGAATACACCGCATTGACGCCTTTGTGGTCCAGCGCTTTGAGCTTCCAGAGCCGCTTGCGCAGATTCGATGTATCGAGCCGGGCCTGCCAGGGATCGGTCCCTTTCGAAACCGGGCGACCTGACACGGGATCGCCCAGCCTGTACGTCATCAGATCGCTGTCGCGAAATCCGATGCGGCAGGCCTTGGCATACAGGATCTCCCCCGACCCGAGCGGTACGGGTCGGTCGTACAACAACCAGCCCGTGCGACTCTTCGGATCGCCGCCGATCCGGTAGGCGACCGAAGCGCCGCCCGTCGCACAGGCGATCGTCACAGCACCTCGATCCGCCGAGCGTCCCGTCCGCTTGACAACGACAGGAGCGGCTGTCGTTTCGTACGCCCCGCCGGGCCGCTTCAACTCGTCAAAGATCGGCTCGGGGATCAGACCGAGATCCCGCGTGTCCTTGTACCATTTCTCGTGGGCCGCTCGCAGCCGTTCGAGCACCTTTGCATAGGCGGGATCGCCGGCCAGATTCCGGATCTCGTGGGGGTCGGAGGCGGTGTCGTAGAGTTCCTCGATCGGCTTGGTCGGCTCGAAATACTGTTCCTGCGGACCTTCCAACGATCCCTCGGCATGAAGCCGGCGCATCGCCTGCATCGTGGGCATCTCGTTCATATAGCGGATGTCCTGGGCGCGCGTGAGGTACCACATGTAGTTGCGGATGTACTTGAATCGCTTGTCGCGCACGGCCCGAATCATGTCGTACGCTTCGTCCATGCGATCGCGGGCCGCGTAGATGTATTGACGCGGCTTGGCCTTTCGCCGGCCCAGAAACGCGCGGCCCTGCATGTGCGAAGGGATCTCCACTCCGGCCAGCGAGAGCATCGTCGGCGCGAAATCGATGAAGGCGATCAGATCGTCGTTGATCGTTCCCGGACCAACGGCCTGCGGCCGGTTCGGCATGGCACGATTGCGCCACCTCGAGGGGACGCGAATGATCAGCGGAACGCGAAGACCCGAATCGTAGATCCATCGCTTGGCGCGCGGCAGCCCGCGCCCGTGATCGCCCCAGAACCATACGATTGTGTCGTCGGCCAGGCCGTCCCGTTCCAGATCCTCCAGCACCTGCCGGACCTGCTTGTCCATCAGGGTGATGATGTCGTAGTACTGCGCCCAGTCCTGGCGGACGTCGGGGGTGTCGGGGTAGTACGGCGGAAGCTCGGCCTTGGCCGGGTCGTGCCGCTCCGTGGGACTCAGACTCGCCAGCCGCTTCAGCATCGCCTCGCTGCGGTTGCGAATCTGGCTCTCGTGTGTGGTCGTGAAATTGATCACGGCGAAGAAGGGCTTGTCCTTGGGACGATTCCGCCAGTGCGCGGCGGCGCTCGATTCATCCCACGCCGTCAGGGGAGGATCGAACTGATAGTCGGTCTTGGAGTTGTTGGTGCAGTAATAACCCGCCGCACGGAGATACTCGGGGAAGCACCTGACTTCATGCGGCGGCACGCCCGCACAGCGCATGTGGTGTGTCCCGATCGTCGTCGGATACATCCCCGTGATGATGCCGGACCGCACGGGCGCGCAGACGCCGGCGTGGGCGAACACATTGTCGTATCGCACGCCCTCAGAAGCGAGACGATCCACATGGGGCGTCACCGCATAGGCGTCCCCATAGCAGCCCAGGTCCGGGCTGATGTCTTCCGTGCTGATCCAGAGAAAATTGGGCTGGTCCTTCCGCACCGCGCCCCGCGTGAGAGTCGAATGTCCCGGCAGCAGCATCGTTGCCACAGAGCCGGCTGCGATCTGCAGGAACCGGCGCCTGTCCCAATGGCCGCTCATATCACCTCCGGACCGGCGAGTCCATTGCGGTACCTGCTCGAAGCGGACCGCCGTTCGCTTCCAACAGGTGGCGGCCCCTTCCATCGGGTCCGTCGGAGTCGTTCTATTGGGGCGTCCCAAGGATCTTCAGAGAATCCTCGATCAGAGGAAGGGCCTTGGTCTCAACCTTCGGGTTGTCGGCCGTTCCGGTGACTTCCATGCGGACGACGGCGCCGCCGAGCCCCTCGGTCAGCGACTGGAAGATGGATGGCTTGGCCGCCGCCACGCGCCGCCCGCGAGCGGTCAGCGTCAGGGCGATCCCCCGGTCGTTCAGATCCATACTCCCGCTGCCGGTGAAGGCCAGGTTGCGTCCGGACATATCAAACGTGCCGATCAATAACTTCTCGCGTTTGAGATACGATTCGACGAGCATCCGCTCGAAGGCATAGTCGGCCGGCTCCGTGAGACTCAGCACAGACAGCAGCGTGGCCAGCGGCGAAACCCGACCGACCTGCATGTCCGCAACATCGACTCGACAGACCCCCAGACGGGATGAACCATCGCCGATCCGAGCCCCCAGCCCCAGCGTTGCATTCATCGTCCCACTGGTGGTATTCGTCTCGGCCGCCTGATCGAGCCTTCCGCCCAGAAGGAACTTCTGCAGATCGACCCGAACCAGGCCGATCGTCGCCAGATACTCCACGACGGACGTCTGGATCTGCTCGATCCGGAGGCTGCCAAGGAGGCGACCGCCGTGGCACCGGCCGAGGAAGTTCTCCGCCGACCACGTCCGGCGGTTCGGATCATACACGAGCTCGGCATTGAGGTCCGTCACATCCTTGCCCTTGATACTGATTCGATCGGCCGCCAACTGCAACCGTCCGCTCGAGAATCCGGTCGCCGTATCGTAGATCGCCGCGACGTCGACGGTTCCACGCACCTCCGCGCCGGTGCCCGAGATATTGAGGCTGCATGTCTTGAGGTCCATCCGCCCATCGACTTCAACGCGTCTGCTGTCGGCCCCCGAGATCTTCAGGGTCTCGATATCGAGGTCGAACGGCCCCCTGGGGGCCGAATCACGGTAAATCCCTCGGAAGCTCTCCGGCAGCGACTGCCCCAATGCCTGCGTGAAGAGGACATCGCGCGCCTGCACCGTGAAGGTCCCTTCCCCTCGGCTGTCGGGCAGAAGGCTCACGCGCCCATCCACCTGCACGGTCGGCGTCAGGGAAGGATCGGATTGAAGGGCCGGAGCCGCCTGGATTTCTTTGAACGCCACCTGCCGTGCATCCAGTCTGACCGTGCCGCGAACGTCGTGCAGCGGAAACGGAAAGCTCTTATGCTCGATCTTGTTCCCCAGACAGGTAACCGAGACGGCGTAGTCGGGCGGCTCGTTGCCATCGGACCTTTGCCAATCCATAGCCACATCCACCGCCCCTTCCGGATGGAACGCCAGGACGTAGGAACGGACGGACTCGGGCAACAGGCTCATCACCGTCTCGTCCAACGGCGTCTGCCTCGTGGCCACGGTCAGATTGTACCGGCCCGCCCGACCGGCTCTGGCGAACTGCATGCCTCCCGTCAGACGGACCTCGCTCTGGCGATAGCGCCCGACGCCATCGCGAATCGCCGCCGAGTCGGGTGTGATGGACGCCTCCGCCGAGACATCCGAAACCACCAGGGGCCACGAATCCATCTTCACGGTGGCATTCCGGACGGAGACCTCGGCCGAGAAGCCGATGGGATCGGCGTGGTTGGGATCGTCGCGGGTGAACACTTGCGCACTGACGTTGGCGGTGCCGGTGGTTTCGAACCGTTTCGTCAGGGCCCCGTATGGCGCCGGGAGGGCTTGTCGCAACGTCGCGTCCAATGGGATGTTGTTGGCATCGATCGTGATATCATACAGCGGCCGAGGCGTATCGCGTCCGACCACTTCGCCGGCCAGCCGGATCTGATGTCCGTCCGCACGGGCGACAACATCGGTCAGAACGATGCTCTCCCGGTCGAGATACAGACGACCGGTCAGGCCTTTCAATGGATACGGAAACTTCTGATATGTGGCAGCAACTCCGTTCATATCGACGACGATGTGGCTGTGTCGATCCGACGGACTCGATCGATTCAGACGATACTCGACCGCGACAACGCCGCTTGGTTGAAAAGCATTCCATACCTGCTTTTGGCCGGGCTGAAGCGCTTCATACAGATCGTCGTCCAGAACCATATTGTCGCTGGCAATCGAGAACTGGTGTTGCCGATCCTGTCCGAAACCTCTGATCCAGCCGTCAATGTGTATGTTGACATCGCCGTGTTTGCCCTTGAGCTGATTCAGCGTCACGCCGGACTGCGAGAAGTCCACGGCACCGGCCAGGTGGTCGATCGCATAGGGAAACCGACTGTCTCGAATGGAAAGGTCTTCGCAGATCACGCTCCCCACAACCTCGCTCTCGTGGAGCGCGTCGAAACGACCGCGTGCCTGCAGGATGATCGACCCCACCTTTCCGAACGGACGGTACCGGGCAAAGAACCGCTGCGCGGCCGCGATCGCTCCGGACTGATGCCGCGTCTCGCCTGCCACCAGACGAAGGGCATCAACTTCCGGGCTGTGCTTGCTGTGCAGATCGTTGATCTGCATGTTCAGTTCGTAGGCCCCCGATGGATCGTACCTCAGGTCGGCGGCCAACAGATCGATGGCCCAGGCGCGTTCCAGAGACGGAATATCCGTCGAGGACACCCCCCCAGCCACCTCGAACCATCCACGTCCCCAGGACCCTCGCAGGGCACTGTCTCCGTAGCCACCGGAAAGCTTGGCCGTCTGGATCTCGAAACCATAACCGGCGCCCCCCGCCGCGGGAAACCCAAGCTGGGCCTCGACGGGCACGGAGGTAACCACCTCCACCTCCCCGCCGGACACCTTGCAGTACCGCAGCCTTCCTTGCCGCAGGGTGACAACCGGCACCCGACCGCTCTTGCCTGTCGACGGGCGGAGCCGCACACCGGCGATGTTCCACCGGCCCGAATCGAGGTCGGATTGCACATCCACCACGAAGTCCTCGATGCGAATCTCGGTGACCCGTGGCGACAGCAGCAGCAGACTGCCCAAGCTGAACTTGGCGTAGACGCTCTTGGCTCGCAGGATCGTGTCGTCGTAGAACAGGTCTTCTCGCTCGGGACGAATGACCATGCCGTCGATGGAGACGGACGCATTGCGGGAAAAGTTGAACGCCCCCATCTCGATCCGCGTGCTGGTCAGCCGGCTGATCTCCGCGGCGGCAATGCCGGGCAGCGCCCGGGCCACCCACACCCCCAGGATGACCGTCGCACCCAGGAGGATGGCCAGCAGGGCTGCCAGACGCACGAGGACCCGGCGACGCCAGCCCTGCTTGGTGAAATCCGCGTCACTGCCTGAACGTAAGGATCGTGCCATGAGAAACCACGCACTCTTCGAACCGCAATGCTATCGCAATCGCCGAATCGCCTTGTCGGAAATATCGCGCCGGCAGCAGGCCCCTTCGAAGGCGATACAATCGACGGCCTCATACGCCCGCGTCTTGGCGGCCGCGATATCCTGCCCGAGAGCCGTCACGCCCAGGACGCGTCCGCCGCTGGTGACCACGTGCCCGTCCTGCTGCTTCGTCCCGGCGTGAAAAACGACCACATCGGCCAACGATTCGGCTTGCGCGATTCCGCTGATGATCTTGCCCTTCTCGTAGGCGTCGGGATACCCTCCCGATGCCATGACAACGCACACGGCCGGACGCGGGTCCCACTGGAGACGGATCTGGTCCAGCCGCCCATCGCACACCGCCAGGAACACCTCCAGCAGATCGCTCTGGAGCCTCATCAGAATCGGCTGCGTCTCCGGATCCCCGAAGCGCACATTGAACTCGAGAACGCGGGGGCCCCCGCTGGTCATCATCAAGCCGGCGTAGAGAACCCCTCTGTAGGGCGTGCCGTTTCGATTCATCGCATCGACGATGGGAACGAGAATCTCTCGCGAAATCCAGCTCATCGTCTCATCGGTGACCACCGGCGCGGGGCTGTAGGCCCCCATCCCACCGGTGTTGGGTCCCGTGTCGTCGTCGCCGATCGGCTTGTGATCCTGCGACGATTCCATCAGATAGATGTTGCGCCCGTCGACGAAGGCCAGGATCGACGCCTCTTCCCCCAGAAGCTTGTCCTCCACGATCACACGGTCGCCGGCGGCGCCGAAGATCCGGTCCACCATGATCCGCTCGGCCGCCAGGATGCCGTCGGATGGTTCGTCGCACACAATGACGCCTTTGCCCTTGGCCAGTCCCGCCGCCTTGATCACCACGGGCTCGTCGCGGCTGGCAATGTACGCCTTCGCATCGCTGAAGCGATCGAAGACGTGTGACTCGGCCGTGCTGACCGCGCTGGCGCGCATCATCTGCTTGGCGAAGGCCTTGTCGGCCTCCAATTGCGCCGCCGCACCGCTGGGACCGAATGCCTTGATGCCGGCCGCCTCCATCGCATCGACGATCCCGCCGGCCAGCGGATCTTCGGGACCGACGACGACCAGACCGATCTTCTGCGTCCGCGCGAAGTCCACCAGGGCCGCGATGTCGTTGTCCTCGATGGCGACATTCTGGCCGCAGAGGGCCGTCCCGGCATTGCCCGGCGCGATGTAGAGTTTGCCGAGTTGCTTGGATTGTTTCAGCTTCCAGGCGATCGCATGTTCGCGTCCCCCGCTGCCGACCAGCAGTACGTCCATTCTTCTACCTCAACTGTCATCCTGAATCCGGCGGCAATCGTAGCCGAGCACGCTGCCTGTCGCCCGCCCCGGCCGATCATGGTGGTCTACTCTACCAGAGACCTGCCGCGTGCTCAAGGCGATTGTTTCTCATCGGACACGCTCGGGGATCCACAGGGGGCCGGAGCGAAGCGGAGTGGGAGACGGGGCGTCGCGCACGGGGGCACTCCGGCCGGTGCAGCGTCACACCCGCACCGGGCCCACCCGGGCGTCGGCCGGCTGGTCGATCCGTAACAGAGGCGCAGGCCCACCGAGGCGTGCAGGCTACGGCACGGCGTACCAGGCAACGCCCTCGTAGTACCAGACGTCGCTCGGGAACTGGCGGAGCCTCGCCACTTCGGTTTCGCTCGGGGTGTAGAAATGCACCGCCGCACTGCGCGACCAGAAGCGATACACCGGGAGAGCCCACGAAGGCTGCTTTCCCGGTGGATAGGCATAGAACGCGACGCCCTGGTACGTCCAAATGAAGGACTGCTCGTTGATGAGCTTGGCCGCTTCCTTCTCGCTGAGCGTATACAGGTGCGACATGGTCTGGTCCGACCAGAAGCGATACACGGGCAGGCAGTTCGGGTCCGAGGTGTCGGGGAAGGCGCGAAGCATGGTGCCCTCGAGCTTCCACACATCGGAATACTCGTTGACAAGGTTGTTCTTCTCCGATTCGTTGATCGTGAAGAAGTGCGCCTTGTTCACGGGGGACCAGAAGCGATAGACCGTCTTCAGCGACGCCTCGATGATCTTGCCCGCCTCCACCACGATGTTGTCCAGATAGGCGCGTCCCGCGGTGATGGTCAGTCCGGTCGATCGCCCGCCGAGATACACGTACAGGGGTCGACCTCCCCATGTCCCTCGGACCAAACCGTCGAAGGTGGCCCAGGCATATTCGGGACCATAGCCGCCGAGACTCATGTAAAGAACGTCGTTCTGCGAATCGTACGAGACGTACAATGTCCCGTCGTTCTCCCACCGCTGGAAATACCCTCCCAGGGTGGAATACCCATGGACCCGTTCGTAGCGATAGCTCCGGAAGTTCTCGACGCATCCCACGCTGAGTTCGACCCGCCGAGAGGACAGATTCTCCGGGCTGGGTGTCAGCCCGATCCCGATGCTGCCCTCTTCGTTGAGAGTGAACAGGTCATAGTGGAAATCGACCTTCATCGCGAAATCGTATCGTGGGTCCAGCCGCCAGGCATTCGACAGGAACCCTGCGAATCCGCCGGTCGCCAGCGCCGAGGTCCGAAGCTCGAGACGCTTGTTCGCCTCCACCACGCGGCCGTTGTTGGGATCCTCGAACAGCTCCTTCCACAGGGGGGCTCGCTGGTTGTCGTCGAAGGTGTCCTTCAGGGCAATCTGATTGAGCGAGTCGGTCGAGCCATCGCTGACGATGATGGTCGTGCCGTTCGCGTACGCGTTTGTACAACACACCAAGGCAGCACAAGCGACCCCCAGAGTGAACACACAAAGGCGTGCATTTCGTGTCATCGTTTTCATCCCCCTTCTCCTTTAGTTAGGGTGCTTGCCATTCCTGACCACGCAGACCATCCGCGCAAGGCGGCCTTCTGCACACGAGACTCATGGGAATCCGTTCCGAAAGGTTGCGTCCGAACCGGCGCGATCACCCGCCGATTCCACCTCGATCAGATGGCCCCGGCGTCCCTATCGCAACGCGCAAAAAGACCCGCCGATCCCGGATCAACACCCTTGTTTGGACAATTGCCGCTTCCTTGGCAGATATAGCAGTCCTTGACCGCTCACTATCCACTATAGCAGCCGCCTGCCCGATGTCAAGCATTCAGGGAAAAACTTGGAGTCTTTTTCGCCGCCCCCCCACCGTGCCGTCAAACAGCGGCCTCCGCCCGGTTTCAGGGGGATTTGCTCGCCTGGCCGGTTCCGCCGTAGGCCCCCATATTGACGCGTCTTCCATTCGGATCGGGCTCGTCGCCGGCTGCATCGGCCGGGTTGCCGGCGTCGATGCAGGGGCTCGTGGTCCCGTCGATCACCCAGACGCCGGCTTGGGCATTCCAGCGTCCGGCCGCCGACTTGAGGTGGTAATCGCCCGTGTTCGAATCCGCGAAGAGCGGATCGGCCTCGAAGTTGCCTTCTCCCTGCCAGCCCCCCCGAATGTTGTTGAATCGGATGTCATATGCCCCCGCCGAAACGCCCGGCTCGACATACACCTCGTTCTCCCAGACAATGTTGTTCCGAACCGACGCCTGCCTGCCCGGCCCCCCCGTCGAATCCAGGTGCAATCCGTTGGGCCGGTTGCGGGCGATCGTGTTGTTGACGATCAGCGGAATGGAGTTCAGGCAGTAAAGGCCGCCGCCCCAGTAGGCGGAATTCCGGGCGATGACGTTGTTGGAAACGGTCGGCTCGGCGGCATAGATGTGCAGGCCACCACCGTCCCAGTCGGCGGTGTTGTCGACGATGGTGTTGTTCGTAATCACAGCCTGAGAACCGTCGTGACAAGCGATCGCACCGCCACTGACGGCATGGTTGTCGGAGAAGATGCAATGATCGATCGTCGGGCTCGAGGCAGGACCGGCCGCCACAGTCCCGGTGATCGGATCATGCGTCTTGCAGCAGAGCACCGCTCCGCCGACCAGATCGACAAAGTCGGCCGCCCCCGCGTAGGGTTTGCCGGCATACTGAAAGCGGCAGTATTGCAGCACATCGTCGTCGCCGGAGTGGACGAACCGAATACCAAGCCAGCCTTCGCCGGTATCGATCGCACTGAACTTGATGGGGTCGCTCTCGACACCGACGGCGCGCAGCGTCGCATCCCGACCGACGGTCAGCCCGAAGTGGCCTGCGAATCGGACGGCCACCCCCCGCTGAATCGTCAACGCCTGCCCAAGGGGAACCTGGATGTCACCCGCAACGATGTAGGGACCGTTGGCCTTGGTCCAGACACCGCTGACCGGCCCGGCGGGAATGAGGGTGCCCGCCCCCCCCACCGCATGCAGTCCGATCCTTCGGTAGGGAGCGTTGCTGCTGGTCGAGGTGACGTGGAGCAGGCCGGTGTAAACGCGCTCCCGGTCCGGAGCGAAACGGACTCGTACCTCAACCGACTGTCCCGGCAACAGCGTATGCTGGCTCATCGGATCAAGGAGGGAAAATACCCCTCTGGCATCGGAGAGACTCAGCGAACTGATGTCGAAGCTGACCTTGCCGGTATTGGCCATCGTGACCGTGAGGACCTCTTCGTCGCCCACGGCGACGCAGCCGAATTCCAGCATCCCGGCCGGCCGAATGGCAATCAGGGGCAGGTCCAGATGATTTTCATAGGCCCCGATGTCGATCACCCCGCTGTACACCCGTGCGTTGCCCGCCAGATCGGCGGTCCCGGCGGCGTCCTCGTTTCCGGCGTTGATACAGGACGAGCAAAGCTGCAGCGTCCAGTTGGCGGCCAGGCCGTCGTAGTCCGCTCCTGCGGCGGTGCTGGGATCGACAAAGCACGGGTGGCTGTCGATGTTCTCTCGGCCGGCGTATCCCCCCTGGACATTGGAGAACGACACGGCCACCTCCGACTCGTAGGTCTGGATCTGATACTCGGCGTTGCCCCAGACGATCGTGTTCGTCACCTCGGTCCCGTACTCGGACTCGCTGAAGACTCCGCCCAGTGCGTTGTGAACGATCGTGCAGTTGTCGATGGTCACTGTGCTGCCGCGGTCACAGCAGATTCCGCCGCTCTGCGGGACGCCGCCGATCGACGTGTTGTTCGCGACAAGGGTATTGCTGATAACGGCCGAACTGCGATAGCAGTAGATTCCGCCGGCCCGGTCGCAGATGTTGTTGACAATCTTGCAGTGCGTGATGGTCGGGCTCGACTCGTGACAGCAGACGGCGCCGCCGAGGAGATTGTTGCCCTCGTCCGCTGTGGCAATCACGCCCGCGGCCGCCTTCTTCGCGTACGTGATCGAGCAATAGCTCAACACATCGTCCTGGCCGGAAGCCACGAAACGCAGGCCTTCCCAGCCCCTCTGGCGGTGGCCGGCGGTGAACTCCACCGGCCGGGCCGCCGTGCCGCGGGCGCGCAGACGCGCGTCTCGACCCACGGTCAGGCTGTACGGCCCCATGAACATGATGCGTACACCCGGCTCGGCGACCAGTTCGCGCCCCTGAGTGACGTGGATGTCGCCGAGCACATAATAAGGCGACCCGGCTTCGGACCACGTGCCGGACACCCCGCCGGGCTCGACCGGCGTGCCGCCGGAGGTCGCCACACCGTCGAGAGGCACGAACTTGACCTGGCCGCCGTGATAACGGACAGCAAGCATGCCATAGTAGGCCCCCGCCGAGGCCGGGCTGAATTTGATGCGGATGACCGCTTCCTGCCCCGACTGCGGCACCTGGAACGCTCCGATGCGATCCGAGTACTGGCTGTCCGTCCGCGAGATCACAAACCCGTCGGGGCTCTCAATCGAGTCAATCGACAGAACGCCGGTCCCGCTGTTCTTCAGCGTCAGGGTCAAGGCCTCCGACGTCTGCCCGGGAATCCCACGAAAGCGCAGGGCCGTCGGTCTGGCCTCGATGTCGGGTGCCTTCGGCCGGACATCGACCAATACGGCGGAGATCGCGCTCAACGAAGCGGGAATCCCCACCGGCAGGCGATACCATGCGTCGGCGATGCGGTCCGGATAGAACCCGCCCCACCCGAAATTCAGGTGATACTCGCCGTCGGTGTTGTAGCCGTCGCACACGATGGCGTGCCCGGACATGCCGTCGGGCGAGTAAATTCCCAGGATCACCGGCAGCCGATTGCTGAGATTCTCGTGGAGCGTCGATACGGTCTGCTCCGACAGATCGCCAAACAGAACGGCGGAGTGAAAACCGAACGTCTCGATCATTCCCTTGTACATGTCGTAGGCCGCGGCCCCCGACCCCTCGCTCGAGTAGTCCATGCGCGAGGCGACCCCACAGGCGAAGTTCAAAGCCGCAAGGTCTGTATGATTCAAATCGGCCTGCGCCCCATACTTGAGCCGAACCGTTGCCAGCAACGCATTGAGTTCGCCGAACGAAGGAAAGTCATAGCGGACGTAATCGTCGTCGATGTCGATCCCGCTGACCATCGTATAGGAATCGCTCTCGCGGAAGACCGCGTTGCACAGACGATGATAGTGAATGACCTGGGCCATCGCCGTCGCGACGCAGCCCACGTAGGACCGCAGACCGTCCACCGGGTCCAGCGGACAGAAGGCATTGTACGGCGCATCCTGATGCCAGACCGTTTCCAGCCATCCGCCGGTGGACGTGCTGCCTTCGGGAGGCCATTGCTCAAACGTCTGCCCCTGGGCCGTCGCCGCTCGCGGTTGGGAATACAGACTCCACTGCGTATGATTCTGACCGGCGTCGAACGAATCGAGATCGTCTTGCGCCGCGAGGCGTCGCCGCATGTCCTGCGTCAGCAGGTGGTACAGCGGATGACGAACGTCCGACCAATCGGCCGATGCGCTGCGAAGAGAATAGGCGACGATCGGTGCGATGGCCGTATCGGCCGAGGTCACCACGAACCCCCGAGGCTCCAGGTCGATCGCGTAGGCAAGGACCGTTCCATCCGAATCGCAGATGGCCTGAGGGCCCGATGCGCTGACCTCCGCGGCCGCGCTGTCCTTTGGCAAGACGGACATCCAGGGCGACGCCTGTGTCGAGCGGAATTGCCTGGCCCGGAGAAAGGCGCTCGCTGCGGTGCGCGCCTGTTCGGGCGAGATCGAATCGGCCCGGAGTGCCGGACAGCACAGCAAGACGAACAGCGTCCCCATGACGATGGCAACCGGACGATGGACAGCGCAAGTCATCGATCATTCTCCCATCTGATTATCCGTCATTTGCAGCCGAGGCAGCCGGCCCCGCCGTTCCGGGACGCAGAGCCGTGTGAAACGACCAGACGGGCCCCTCGACCCAACCACAGGCACTACGCGCCACCACCTGCCAGTAGTATGTGGTGTCCTTGCGGAGACCCTGCGGTCGGTACCGGGGGACCACCACATCCGTCGCCACACAATCCAGACGCGTCGGATCGACGCCCAGATACACATCATACACAGGCACCATCATACCAAATGCCGTGGCCCGCGTTACATCTTCCCATTCGGCTCCGTCGTCGGACGGACAGCCGCCGTCCGGACAGACCCGCGATCGGTCGCAGCCCATGGCTACATCTTCGACAAAGTCGTCCATGCCTCGGCAGACAATTCCCTCGACCTGTATCGAATCCGGATTGATGACGGGCGACCCGGAATTGCCCTGGTACGTATCCAGATTCGCCTGAAAGAACGTCGGCTCGGTGTTCTGCTGAACGGTCGCCCCGGCGTCATACTTTCGCGGCAGCCCCCAGGGATGCCCGATAACCACAAGCCTCTGGCCGTCGGCCACCCGCCCGTCCCGGCGTAGCGGCAGCGGCGTGCGGCCGACGACGTGGCGGTTCAGCCGCATCAGTCCCCAGTCGGGATAGCCCACGTGATAGCCGATGACCTCTGCCACGTCGTAAATCTGGTCGCCATGGAATCTCGTCACCGGCGTCAGCGCGTCTTCCATGACAAAATCGAACAGGACAACCCAATCCACTGCCCGGTCGCACGCCACGCAGTGCCCCGCTGTGCCGACCAGATCGGACGCCACGAGGAACACCGCACACGTGCCGACCGACGGCTGATCGCGGAAGGGCTCGTCGAGACACAGCGCATGGCCCGTGCCCAGCGGATCGAGTTGCTGATACCACCATGCAAAGGACTGCGCCGCCAGTTCAAACATGCCGCCCCCGAGATCGACCAGGTCGGCCCGACGAACGAGCAGACCGACCGCACTGCCTGCGGCGCGCAGGTTCGGGTCCGTCACCTCATATTCTTCTACACGGTCGTCCGTGCCGTAAACGGTAGCGAGCCGTCGAGTTCGATTCCCGCTGAGTTGGATCGCCTCACGGTTTGCCTCAACCGCCGGAGAAGCGCCGTCCCATGCAAGAACGATCTCAATGCGATCGACTTCGGCGCCGTTGGCAGGGTCGGGCTCATTCGGTCGAGTGGGAAGCACGGCGGAATGCGAACGGACGGTCAGCGTGTAGTCGCCCGTTTCTTCATCGTAACCCGCCACCCGGATCAGGTACTCCGTTCCCGCGAGCATCGGCATCATGATCATCGAGTCGGTGCCTTCACAGTCATCGTCTCCACAGGCCACCTCAACGCCCGATGGATCGTAAACGGCCAGGGTCGTGTCGAAGTCGTCGCTGCGCACGCGGAGCGTCGTCAGCGCCGTCTGCACCGGCGTGTAGGCATGCCAGACGTCCAATGCATCGCGGACGCCACAACGACTCTCGCCCTGGCCGGTCGCACCGCGCGTCGTGCCCGAATACGGAACGCCATCGGTCACGACAACGGGGTAGTTCGGATCATCGGGCAGGCCCACATCCCACGGTCCTTCATAGTAGACCTTGATCCACCACGAATCGATGTATCCGACATTCCCCGCCCGCGCGTCAGTCGCCCGCAGGCTCCAGAACTGGTTCGCCCGCTCGCCGGCAAATTCGGTGATGCCGGTCATGGTCTTTGAAAGACCCTGTCCGTCGTGCGTTTCCATGAACCACACATTGCAGCGGCGCGTTCGACTCTCGTTGCACAGATCGATCCACAGTTCTTCGACGGCCGGATGCACAACTTCGATATGCACGTCCACACTGGTCACCACCGCCTTCGACGGCGCCTGGCTCAGACGGATGTCGCTGTAGACCCATTCCCACTCGGAGATGGCCAGATCCATTTCGTTGCTGTCGCCGACGGCGCCCTGCGAGTGAAGCGACGCACGGGCCGCGCCCGTCTCCTCGCGCGCTTCCATCTGTACATCGAGCTTCTCCGACAGCATGATATCGCGCAATACGGTCACATCATGTCCCTGCTCGATCAGATCACCGACGATCTCCGCCGCCAACTGCGCCGTGGCGCGCCGGCCCCCATCGAGCACGCGCACTCGACTGCCCGGCGCCTGGGGCAACCGCGCCAGCGCGACGGCCGTCAACGACTCGTTCAGCGACACCTCGATCTCTGCGAAGTGGGCATACGGCATACCGACGCCGTCCCGCCATCCGTTTGAAGATCGCAGAGCCGTTTCACTCGCTCGATCGCGAACGGCGGTGTGTTGGAAGTGCTTGCCCCCGACCTCGGCCCCCGACAGAAGCATCATCGACACGACGGCGATCGACAGACGACGCCCTCGTCCTCCGATTTGACTCGGCCACGCCACCCTCACGGCACGCTCCTTCCATCCATCCCTTGTCCTGCGTGCATAATGCGGAACGATCGCTCCGTCCGGGCCCGTCCGGACCCCCGGGTTCGATACCATCCATTATAGCGATAGGCTCTCCGCATGACAATTGCCCAGTTCGCCTATCTCTCTCACGGCCTGCAATCTGCCTATTTCCGGACCGAGCGGGCGTATCGCCAGGACCTCGTCCCGCCGGAAACCCCGAGTCACGTGGTTTGTCGTATCTCTTGCAGAATGCCCACTTTGTGACCCCAGTCCCATAAAAGGTAAAGCTTTTCAATTGGCCTTGCCGATGAAGAAGAAGGGGTGATGGGCCCTTTCTCAGTACTGGAAACGTCGTCCCCGAAACGCCATACGGCGTGATCCGATCTTCGACAAAACGCCTTCGGGAACGCCGGAAGAAAGCCCGTTGCACGGTCACAAGAAAGGAGTCACAATGAGCGTAAGGAAGGAACTCGACACGAGACGATCCGCCATCATGGCGATCCTATTCAGTGTCCTGCTGGCCGTCGCGCTCGGCGCCGCCGGTTGCGGCGATCAGATGGCGCGCATGCAGGACAATCAAATCAAGCTCCAGGCCATGGTGGCCGCCAACGCCCGCCAGCTGGCCACCCTCTCGTCTCAGGTCCACGCCCATCAGGGCGAGACGGCCGAGAGTCTGGCGGAACTCCAGGAGGACGTCAACAGCACGGATGCGAAAGTCGCGGCAGTCCGGAACGAGCAGACGGAGCTTCGTCGCACGGTGGCGGCAAACGACCGCGATCTCAATGCGAAGGTCGCGCAGCTTGTGGACAACCAGGCGTCACTGCGAGAAGGCATCTCGCACATGGCTGACATCGCGCAGCGAACCAACGCCACCGTCAACACGGTCGCGCGCGATCAGGCAACGCTACACCAGCTCGTGCAGAACCACAATCGGGAACTGGCCGACAGCATCACGGCCGTTGCGTCCGACGTGACCACGCTCGGCAACGAACAAACGGCGCTGCACACCACCGTCAGGAGCAACACCGCTACGCTGGCCGAGAAGATCGCCGTGCTCCAGCAGAACCAATCGGATCTGCAATCGGTCATCGACCGCGTCGCCGACACCGCCGACGCCACGGCCGACAACATCACCGCCGTGGCGACGACACAGGCGACGATGCAGCAGACTCAGACCTCACAACACGAATCGCTCATGGGCCGACTCACCTCGGTCGCCCAGACCCAGCAGGAACTTCACGCTGGCATCAGCGGACTGCACAATAAAGTGACCGCCGGTAACGAACGGCTTGCCGGGCTGGCCGCCGGTCAGGATGCGATCGCAAGCACACTGAAGACGAACAACGACGTCGTGACCGCCGGGCTGACCAATCTCGATAACAATCATCAGGATCTACGGAATCAGCTGAACGCTCTCCGCGACAGTTCGGACCGAGTGCTCGCGGATCTTTCGACGGTGACAGGCGAACAGACCTCGCTGCGACAGGCGGTCTCCCACGGCAACGAGAGTCTCGTCTCGATTGCGGAAGGCCAGAACGCCCTTCAGGACAGCCTGCGCGATCTCGACGGCAAGGCAACGTCTTTATCGATGGACGTCTCGACCGTTTCTGAGAGACTCCGCACGCTGGATGACAGCGTCCGCGCCGGCCAGGAGGCCGCCGCCAATCAAGCCACCGCCCTGGCCGACAACCAGCGGATGATCCAGGCCGGGCTGAACACGATGACCTCGACAACCAACCAGGGCGCGCTGACCATCCTGACAATGGCCAACCGACAGGCCGAGATGGAGCAGACGATCCAGACCGGGATCGCCGGCTTGACCGCCGAGACACGGCAGCTCGCCTCCGGGCAACAGAACATCAACCAGGCGATTCGCGACCGCACCGAATCGCTCAACACACAACTGGCCCATCTCTCACAGGAGCAACAGCAACTGCGAGGCGGCTTGGACACCCTGACCGCGACGACAAGCCAGGTCGCAACGGACGTGCTGGCCATCCATGACACCCAGGCCGACCAGGACCAGGTGATTGCCGCCAACCAGCAGCAGCTCGTCGCCCGGCTCGATGCGACCACGCAGGGTCAGCAGCAGATCAGGGACGATCTCGACACGATCACCGCCACCACCACACAGGTCGCCCTCGACGTCCTGAGCGTCCATGAGAACCAGGCCGGACAGACGCAGGCGATGCAGAACAACCAGCAGCAGCTCGTCGCCCGACTTGATGCGACAACACAGGGCCAGCGGCAGATCGGCGAGAGCCTCGAGACGATCGCTGCGACCACCACGCAGACCGCTCTCGACGTCCTGACCGTCAACGACAGCCAACACCGACAGATTGAAACCGCCCAAGCGAATCAGCAACAGCTTGTCGCCCGGCTCGATGCGACAACACAGGGCCAGCGGCAGATCGGCGAGAATCTCGAGACGATTGCTGCGACCACCACGCAGACCGCTCTCGACGTCCTGACCGTCAACGACAGCCAACGCCAACAGATTGAAACCGCCCAGGCGAATCAGCAACAGCTTGTCGCCCGACTCGATGCGACAACACAAGGCCAGCAACGAATCGGCGAGAGCCTCGACACGGTCGCCGCCACCACCACCCAGGTCGCACGTGACGTCCTGGCAGGCAACGACAACCAGAGCCAGCAGGCCCAGGCGATTCAGGCCGGCCAGCAGACACTGGCCTCGGAACTGGCGACCGTCGCTCAGGGCCAGCAGCGGATGCAGGGCCACCTCGACACCATCGCCGCCGATACGACACAGGTTGCTCGCGAGGTCGCCACGGTCGGCGACAACCAGACCCGGCTCGAACAGGCCTTCGACGCCAACCGCCATGAACTGGTCTTGCGACTGACGCAGATCGCCCAGGGCCAACAGGAGTGGCTGGCCCGGTTCGACGCCGCTCAGGCAAACATCGAGACCATGGCCACGGGCATCGCCTCTTTGGAAAAACGCGTCGCGAGTCTCCAGGGAACTCTGCAGAACAGCCTGAACGATCTCAGCACGCTTCTCGATGCAAGCCAGCAGCGGCGAGCCCAGTTCGAGGAGACACTTCGCTCGGACGTGCAGTTCATGGGCGATTCGCTCGTGCAGTTGCGGCAGGCCCAGAGCACTCTGGAGAACCAGTTGCAGCAAATGCACAACAGCAGCGAGAACCAGACGGAGGACCTCCTGACGGCCATCGAGCAGTTGCGTCGAAGGACCGAGACCGACGCCGCGACCGCGCCGGGCCAGATCCGCAGTTCCAAGGCCCAACCCGAGGAGATCCTCCTGCCCTGACCGGCCAACGCAGTACCGCGTCTGGAAACGACCAAGGGGATGGCCCGAACGCCATCCCCTTTTCTATTGCATTCCTTCGGTGCCCGATGCGGGCTACAGCAGCGCGATTCCCGCCGCTCGACACTTCGCGATCATCTCTTCAGGCCAGACGCTGGCGTGAACCTCGCCGACGTGCAGCTTCCGCAGGAAGAACATGCACAGTCGCGATTGACCGATCCCGCCGCCGATGCTCAGCGGCAGATCCCCTGCCAGCAGGCGTTTGTGCCACTCGTATTCACGACGCTCCAACGCCCCGCGAATCTCCAGTTGTTGCAGCAGGCTGGTCTTGTCGACCCGAATCCCCATCGAGCTGATCTCAAACGCCCGACCCAGTAGCGGGTACCACAGCAGGATGTCGCCGTTGAGCCCTCGCGTGCCGTCGCTCGTCGGCGTCACCCAGTCGTCGTAGTCCGGTGCACGGCCGTCGTGTAAGGTTCCGTCGGCCAGTTCCCCCCCGATACCGATGACAAAGACGGCCCCCCGCTCCTGCACGATCTGATCCTCCCGCTGACGCGCGGTCAGATCGGGCCAGCGTTCGAGCAGCTCCTCGCTGTGCACGAAGGCAATCTCTTCCGGCAGCATCGGCTCGATGTGCAGGTACCGCTCGCACACAGCCGTCTCGGTCTCGCGCAGGACACCATAGATCGTCCGCACAATGTGTTTGAGGAAATCCAGGTTTCGCTCGCTCTCGCGGATGACCCGCTCCCAGTCCCACTGATCGACGTAGATCGAATGCAGGTTGTCCAGGCACTCCTCGTCAGGCCGGATCGCGTTCATATCGGTGTACAAGCCCTCGCCGGGACCGAATCCGTAGTCGGCCAGAACCATCCGTTTCCACTTGGCCAGCGAGAACAGGCACTCGGCCTCGCTGTAGCCGTCGTCCTTGATCCGAAACGTGGCCTTGGCCTCCACGCCATTCAGGTCGTCGTTGACGCCACAGCCCTTCCGCACGAACAGCGGCGCCGAGACGCGCTGGAGGTTCAATGCCTCCGCCAGGTGGTCCTGGAAGAAGTCCTTCACAAATTTGATCGCCTGCTCCGTCTGGCGAAGGTTCAGAATCGGTTTGTAGTCGCCGTTCACGATCAGATCAGGCATCGAAACCTCCAACTTCTTCCCAGGTTGACTTCCCCGCCACAATGGTTCCAGACCATACCCCGGAGCCCCGGACGGGTCAAAAGAAAATGTCGCCTCCGCTTGAAAAGCACACGATGGGAGGCAATAATCGGTCCCCGGCGGCGACAGTAAGATCATACCGGCTTTACAGAAATATCCAGTGGGAGAAGATCGCATGGCCAGGATCAGTCTTGTCGGCACACTCGTGCTCGTAATGCTCTTCGTCGGCTGCTGCATCAACGTAGGCGACGACTACCGGGCCAAGGCCCAGCGAAGCGAGGATATGACCGTCTCGGCCGCGGATCTGGCCGCACTGGACGTCCGCACGAACGTGGGGACCATCACCCTGGACAGCACCGACGCTGGCGAGGTGCAAATCATCGCGGAGATCACCGTCAAGGCCAAGACCCAGGAAGAAGCCGAGGCCCTCGTCGAACAGGTGCGAATCGTGGCCAAGCCATCCGGCCGGACCCTCATCGTCAAGGCCGAGAAGCCCTCGAACTTCGGGCGGAATCAGCTTGCGGTGGACTTCCATATCACGGCCCCTGCCCGTCTGGCCCTCGACTGCGCCACCAACGTCGGCGATATCCGGATCGCGGGCTTCGCCGACCGCATCGCCGCCAAGACGGACGTCGGCACCATTCGCTGCGCCGACCTGCTCGGCGATGCCGACCTTCGCACCAATGTGGGCGACATCGAGGCCACCTATACGGCGGACGCTCCGGCGGCACTTGCCGTCAGCGCCACCACCAACGTGGGCAATATCGACTTTGCCGGACCGGATCGCATGTCGGCGTGCCTTGGGGCCAGCGTCAACGTCGGCTCCATCGACACGGAACGCCCCCTGACCGTCACCGGGCCCATCAAGAAGTCCATCAAGGCCACCATCGGCGACGCGGAAGGCAACATCACACTCCGCACCAATGTCGGCTCCATCCGCATCCGGTAGGGGGCAGCCGTGAGCGGCTTGCCACCACCGAACTGAATCCATATCACTGCTGCACGGCCGGTTGCCTCTGCTCGCGAAGGCGCTGGATCAGTTCCTGGATTCTCTCCGTAGTCAATCCGCCGCGAGGAGGCAGACGGACGGCCTTCTCAGCGATCTCCAACGCCTCGGCCCCCGCCTGCGGACGATGCTTGCGTAGGAAATCTGCCAGCCAGTAGTGGACCACCGGGTTCTC
>ERZ764778.567-NODE-567-length-43757-cov-15.513180_pt1 | contig 43757 bp, 56 predicted proteins | sample MGYA00374951_ERZ764778 | MGnify/ENA primary metagenome ERZ764778 (study PRJEB28918, sample SAMN05720193) | bioreactor metagenome | isolation source: Anaerobic biogas reactor | place: USA:Washington, USA | collected 2015-08-08 ...
CGTGGTCATCGCCGGACCGCCTGGGCGAGCGTGATTGCCCGACACGCTCCTAGGCCAATCTGAACCGCCAGCGGCAGTCGCAACCCTCCGGCCGCTCACCGGGAGGGGCGAAGTCGCAGTGTACCTGGATTCGGGAGTCCACCTGGCCGGCGATGGCCGCAAACTCGCGCCGGTGCATCTCCCGGCACTCATATTCGGGCAGGCCTCTGCTCCGGCGGGCTTCTTGAGTTGCGCAGCACGGCACGGTAAGGACGACCTCGTCGGGCATCTCCTCGATCTGGTATTCGAGCAGGAGGGTCCAGGGATAGAGACGCAGGACTTGTACGAACCCCCGCAGGCCTCTTTCCGTGATGTGAAAACGCTTCACCAAATCGCGGGCAGCCAACTCAGAGACTCGTGCCCACACCCGCTCGTTCAGTTCTTCGGCAGCCGGCAAACCGTAGTCCTCTGTCATGTAGATGAACCAGAAGCCGTCGACGACCCGGTAGTGCCGGAGAAGAAACTCCAGGTACTCGCGGAGTTCCGCGGAACCCATTGTGTCGAAGCGGGAGAGATCCATGCCCATGAGGATACCGCACGGGGACCGGCTCGAGGACTACCTGGGGCATGCGCTGGTCTCCGGTCTGCCGCGGGGGCCGCGCTCGCACGCCGAGACACCGCTTGGCCCGGTCAGGTATGCTAAGAGACATGAGAGAAAGGATCCGCGCCGCGCGGGGCCATGGAGTGCTGATCAGCGCGGCCACGTACATCGTCGCTCTGGTGGTCGCCCTGCTGGTCGTGCGCGCGGTAGATGCCGGCCACCCGTTGCTGGTCCTGGGGTTGGGTACGTTCGTGGCCACTGCAGTGGTCTTCTTGGTTTCGGTCGCCGTTGATAACTCCAGCATCTACGATCCGTACTGGAGCGTGCAGCCGGCGGCCATAGCCGGATACTACTTGTGGATAGGCTGGGGCGACGTGGACGCCAGACAGGTGATCGTCACCGCCTTGGTACTCGTTTACGCGCTGAGGTTGACGAGCAACTTCTATCGCGACTGGCCGGGTCTGGCCAAAGAGGATTTCCGCTATGTCTCGTTCCGAGACCGATTCGGCCGGGCCTATTGGCCGGTCAGCTTCCTGGGGATACACCTGTTCCCCACCGCCATGGTGTACCTGGGCTGTCTGCCCCTGTACGCGGTGGCTAAACCTGGGTCGGCGGCTCTAGGCTGGTTGGACGGGTTGGGGATCGTTGTCACACTCGGAGCGATCATGCTCGCCTACGTCTCCGACGAGCAGCTTCGTGCTTTCCGCAGCGACGCGGCGAGCCGAGGCGCCGTCATGAGTGCCGGCCTCTGGGCTCACGGCCGCCACCCCAATTACTTGGGCGAAGTAGTCACTTGGTGGGGGCTGTGGTTGTTCGGTTTGGCGGCCGGCATGGAGTGGTGGTGGACCGTAGTGGGGGCACTAGCCATCAACATCATGTTTGTTTTCGTGAGCATCCCCATGATGGAGAAGCGCCTGCTGGCGACCAAGTCAGACTACGCCGAGTACCGGGAGCGCACACCGATGTTCCTGACGCTCTCTCTTCGACGGGACGCAACGACAGACTCGGCCGACTAGTCGAGTAGTCTATCTTCCCGTCTTCCTCATCTCTCTGTCTGCCCGGTCTACTTCTCTGCCCCAGTCCTGGCCCACCTCCAGGGCCGTGGCCTCCAGTGAGCGGTTCACGTCACGGATAAATTCCACCAGCGATGCGATGAGGCTGAGAAGACTCAGGATGAACAGTGTTGCCGAAAGCCAGGGGATGTCTGCACCGGCCAGGGATGTGACGAACAGGGATATAACCAGCAGAGCCGCGAAGAGGACGCAGAAGGAAGCGAGCGCTATAGACCTGCGGACCATGCGGGCCCGTTGGTCAAGGATGCGGAGCTGGGCATGTAGTGGTTCGCAGCTTTCTCCGTTCACCTGCCTGATACGCAGCGCCAGTGAGCGGGCCCGGTCGACAATCCTGCCGAGCCGGTTGGTCATAGTAAGCAACAGCAAACCCACACCGGAGATCAGCACCACCGGGCTGACGGCGGTCTGTAGAACGGGGACAATGTCGGATGTCTCGACCGCCAACATGGACGGACCCTCCTTGAGCGACATGGTGAAAATGCAGAGCCGATTCTAACAGCGGGTTGCCGCGGTGCCTCTGCTGGAGCGAAGGCCAGGAGGGCTGCCTGGTACTAGCCCGATGGCTCTCTCTCCTGGGAACGCGAGTGGATGAGAAACGAGAGCGCTCCGAAAGCCAGGGCAGGCAACGCGACTGCGGCTAAGGCGAACCTGAATCCACCCGCGCTGGCAAGGGGCCCGAAGATGTACGGGAAGAGCGCGCACCCGAACGCCTCGGGAGAGAGGGACATCAAGGTCGCGCATCAACGGATCGAGCAACGGCCCCAGCGATACCATCACCATGGCACCGATGAACTGACCTGGGTAGAGGGACACGCGCTGCCGGAGGGTGGGGCGTGGCGAAGCGGACTCTATCGTCACGTCTTCCCTACCGGGTCCTCTCACCCGAACGTGCTCGTATGAGCAGGGCGAACATTGCGTACGCGAAGGCCGGTACGGCAATCAAGGCCAGTGCGATTCTGAAACCGGCACTATCGGCGAGCGGTCCCATCACATACGGCAAAGTTATGCTTCCAAGCCCGCCTGCAAAGATGAACAGGGAGGAAGCCACGCTTGACTGCCATCCGGGGAACCGTCCCGAGTAGCTACCGATGATGCCATAGGAAGCAGATGCTCCCAGACCGGCGCCCACGGACAGCGCCAACGCAGCCACCTGCGAAGGCGCGAGACCTATCGCAACGGTGAAGACGGCCATGGTGAAGGCGCAGATCAACAGCAGGCGAGAGGGGGGATACCGCCGGGTCAGAGGCATCATGATGAGCCGACCGGCGACCAGTCCCACCCAGAAGAGTGTCACGGACAGCCCGGCTAGGGTATCGGTGGCGCTGAACACGTCGATCTGGAACTTCGGCAGCCAGACGTTCATGGTCATTTCCGCGCCTACATACATGAATCCCGCGCCCATGATCCCCAGGAGCAGTTTGGCATCGTAGGCGATCACCTGTTTGAGATGTGACATGCGCACATTCTGTCGACCGGGGATGTCGGTGAGGGGGAGGAACAGGAAGACCACGGTCATGAAGAGCGAGAGGCAGCCCTCCGTGACGAGCACCCAGCGCCAAGCCGCCCCTCTGTCAAGTGCGAAGCCAAGGATGACTGGGAGGAGCATCATCGCCAGCGCGAAGAATAGGATCATCTGTAGAGCGGATGTGGCCGTATTCTTCTTGATATGCGCCGAGAGCCACATCCAACACGTGGTGTTCATCAACGCACCGCTGAAACCGATGAGGACATAGGCGAGCACCAGGGACCATAGACTCCACGAGACCGACCCCGCGACGATGAGTCCGGCGCCTTGCAGGGTCGTGCCGGCCAGGAGCACGCGCTTGGCCGGCACCCTCGCCATGGTCGTGTTCAGGATGACGATGGCGGTTACATTACCGATGTAGAGTCCGGCGCTGATCAGTCCGCCCCGACTCAGGGGCACACCCAGATCGCCCATCATCGAATCGAGCAGAGGCCCGATCGAGACGATGGCCATAGCGACCAAGAACTGAGTGGGATAGAGCGGGAAGCGATATCGGAGGCCGGTTCTATGGGAGGGGTTCTCTGGATTCATGGCCTCCTACGATGTCACGAAAGCCGCGGAAATGCTACCGTTCAGGGGCTGTGGGTGCGCCGCGGTGTCGGGAGGGTGCGATGTCGACGTTTTCCGCGTGGAATCCGATAGTGCAGGCCCTTATAGCCACGTTGTTCACCTGGCTCATGACGACGGTCGGAGCCTCCTTCGTGCTGGGGATGAAGGACATAGACCGGCGGCTCGTCGAATTGATGCTGGGATTCGCGGCCGGAGTCATGATCGCCGCAAGTGTTTGGTCCCTCCTCATCCCGGCCATGGATCTGGCTGAGGCGGATGGTCTTCCGCGCTGGATGCCGGCTTTGCTGGGGTTCATTGTCGGAGGGCTGTTCATGTTCGGGCTGGACAGGATCCTGCCTCACGTGCATCCGGGTCTGTCGTCGGAGCATGCTGAAGGGCTCACTACCAGTTGGAGCCGCAGCACGCTCCTTTTTACAGCCCTGACCCTGCATAACATCCCCGAGGGCCTGGCGGTGGGAGTCGCTTTTGGGGCGGTCGGACAGGAAGGCGGGACCACTCTTGCCGCAGCGGCTGCGTTGGCGCTGGGAATAGGGATCCAGAACCTCCCCGAGGGGACGGCTGTGTCGCTCCCGCTCAGGGGTTCGGGGATGTCGAGGAGCAAGAGTTTCGTGTACGGCTCCTTGTCAGGCATAGTTGAGCCCATAGCTGCGCTGGTAGGGGCGGCCGCGGTCGCGGCCGCCCGGCCCATACTGCCCTACATTCTTGCCTTCGCGGCGGGAGCGATGATCTATGTGGTGGTCGAGGAGGTCATTCCTGAATCGCAGAGGGGCAAGAACACCGACCTGGCTACCGGAGGCGCTATGACCGGGTTCGCGCTGATGATGGTGTTGGACGTAGCTCTGGGGTGAAGAACGCGCTGGGCCGGGAGCGCTGCGGTGTCCTTGCAGCGTCCGCACTAACTCACCAGGTCCGCGGCCTTATCCAGGACATCGACCGCTCGCTCATAGCACTCTGCACGGATATCGGCCGGCAGCAAGGACCGACCTGCGGGCATCTCTACCGCGGGGTGAAGGACTCTCCAATACGCGGCTGTGCCATGCGTCCCGAGATCCCAGATTCCGTCGATATCCGCCTGCCACGCTTCCCGCAGAGCGGACAGGCAGTCAATCGTCTTGACCAGCAGCACCTCGAGCCGGGTGTCCGCAGGGTTGACGATAGGCAAGTTCCTTGTAGCCACTGAGGCTACCAGCAGAGCCTGGCTGAATCTCCGGTAGCCATCTTCATCGGTGGCCAGCGAGGCGTCGGTCGCCGACAGCGCCGCAGCCACCGCGGCTACGCCTCCCTTGCCGGGCTCCGCGATCCCGGCTTCCTTCTGGAGGTTAGACACCACGAAGCCTACCACCCCGATGGCTACAATGATTACCGGCAGGAGTATCCATGCACGACTCGACCGTTTCATGACGATGCGATAATAACGGGTATGAGCCAGTGGGACTTGGATCCTCCCTCGCGCAAGAAGAAGAGCCGCCTCTCAGACGGTGGCTTCGGGGACGCTCAGAATCGGCCCGGCGGCGCCACGGCCGGTGATGAGGCCGGCGGGGTCACTCCGGACTCCACTGTGTCATCGGCGGGAACGAGGAAGACGGTCGCGCCGATGGACGGTGCGATCGTGATCGATGATTCCGCGCCCGGCGGCGGGATGCCCAGGCCTAAGAAGACGCGTCGCCGGCTGCTGTCTTCGGCGGCTTGGGGGGGAGCCGCTCTTGTTCTGCTGGCGTTGGGGGCGGTCATAGGTTTCGCCGTCTCGTCGTCGCAAAACGATGACCTGTCAGTGGAGCTGAGGAGGGTGCGCAATGAACTGGGCGTCCTGGAAAGGGCTCTTTCCCAAGCCGAGGAGCGCAACTGGAATTACTACCGTGAGAACCAGGCTCTGAAGGCTGAGATGGAGGAAGAGCGGCCGGGAGATCCAATATCTTCGACCACCCTTCCATCCGGCACGGTGATGCGATACGGCGATGGCGTCTACCTGGTCGGGGAGGACATCGCTCCCGGCACGTACGAAGGTGCGGTGATAGACGGGCAGGGCTATTGGGCCCGACTCAAGGGCACCGACGGACAGGTGAGCTCAATCATCACAAACGCCATCCCCCGGGGACCGTTCGTGCTCACCATCATGATCACAGACAGGGCGGTCGAACTGCGGGGAGTGGAGATCACTCCTCGTTAGCCCAATGTGGCCGGGTTGAGCGCACACGGACTGGGGCATAATACCGGCGGAACCGGTCGACCTGATTGAGAACCATAGACCCGGAAGAGGGAGGACGGCGTGGCGGAGACCATCGACATCGCGATCGTAGGCGGCGGACCGGCCGGCCTTACGGCGGCGATATATGGAGCAAGAGCAAGAGCGAAGACTGTGGTCTTCGAGACCGGAATACCTGGCGGACAGATCTCGTCGGCTTCCTGGGTAGAGAACTTCCCTGGGTTTCCTGACGGTATCTCGGGTCAAGAGTTGGGGGACCTGATGCACCGGCAGGCCGAGAACGCCGGCGCCGAGTTCCGCATCATCTCTCCAGTCGAGGCGATCCGCACTAACGGCTGTGACTTTGTGATCACCGTCGGTGGTGAGGAGTTCGACGCACGTACCGTGATACTGGCTACCGGGGCTATCCCCAAGAAGCTGGGGATCCCGGGCGAATCGGAGTTCGCCGGACGGGGAGTGTCATGGTGCGCCACCTGCGACGGCCCTCTCTATCGGGACAAGGTGGTCGCCGTGATCGGAGGGGGTGACTCGGCCACCCAGGAGGCGGTGTACTTAGCGAAGATAGCGAAGAACGTGCACGTCATCCACCGGCGTGACGAACTACGGGCCACGCAGTGTCTCCAAGAGCAGTGTCTCTTCCACCCGCAGATCACGATGCACCTTTCGCAGGTCGCCGCCGAGATCGTGGGCGAGGGCGGCAGAGTGACCGGCGTGAGACTCCGTTCAAAGGTGGATGATAGCGAAGAGATGCTGCCGGTCGATGGCGTGTTCGAGTTCATCGGTATCGATGCCCAGAGCGGTTTGGTCGCCGACCTGTGCGACCTTGACGATCAGGGGTTCGTCAAGGTGGATCGCAACGGTCTGACTTCCTGCGTCGGGCTATACGCCGCCGGGGACGTGGCGAATTGCGAACTGAAGCAGGTCGTGACGGCCTGCGCCCTCGGAGCGTCGGCAGTCTTCCATGCCACGCGCTATCTGGATACCAGAGTCTGCAACGTCTAGGCGCGTACCCGCAGTCGACGCGGGATGATCTCCACTCTGAGTGGCAGAGAGCCGAGGGCTTCGCCGTCGATATCAAGCAGGAAGGCCCGCTCGGCGGCGGTATCCTCGATCCGTAACTCCAAGCGATGGCAGGGGAAGTGATGGACCGTGGGTTCGTGGAGATGACGACCCTTGTAGACGCCGCGCACTCGTCTGGCCAGGTAAGGCTTGCTGGGTGCCGTGATTGTCACCACTTCGAACCGGCCGTCGTCGGGTAGAGCCATGGGCGCTACGTCCATGCCTCCACCGAACCAGCGGCCGTTGCATATGGCGACCAAGTAGGCAGGTATGACCTCCTCCCGCGTCTTTGTCTCCCAAGTCACCCGCGCGAGTAGGGGCTGTTCGGTGCTCGTCATCACCGCTCGCAGGGAGGCGACGTAGTAGCCGACGCGCCCTCCAAGAAAGGCGGGGATCGTGTCTACGTAGTAGTCCACCCGACCACCCAGCCCGGCCGAGAGTACATTGACGAAGTACCGGTTCACTTCGCGCCCGTCTCTTCCGGCGAAGGAAGCATGACCAACGTCGACGGTCCTTTCCTGGCCGCGTGCCAAAGCCTCCAAAGATCGCTCAAAACCAGGGCCGATCCCCAGACTACGACGGAAGTCGCCCCCGGTGCCCATGTTGATGAGGCCCACCGCAGGCCCGGTTGGGCCTGCCGCGTGATTGGCGCAACCCCCGGAGTCGGCGAACGGTTCGGAAGCGGTCAATACGCCGTTGACGACTTCGCTGAAGGTGCCGTCGCCACCCACAGCCACAATCAGCGGATGGCCCGCTCGGGCGCCCTGGTAAGCCAGATCTTGAGCGTGGCCACGCCCTGCGGTGTATCTGATGACCACGGCACCGAGGCTCCTCTCCGCTGCGGCGAGGAGTTGAGCGGGGGTGGGTGACTTGCAGCGCCCGCCACAGGATGGGTTCACGATCAAGAGCGGAGTGTTCACCTGATGAGGGTACAGCAAGACGCCTCGCGGCGAGGCGCCCGAAGAGAGACGGGCGCCAGCGACGCCCGTCTCCGACCTCTTAGCGCTCGTTTCTTCCTTACTTCTTGAAGAGCCCCGTCAGCTTGTCGGCCAGGGAATCGGGGTCGGGCACCAGGCCGTCGGGAGTCAGCTTGTCGATGATGCCCGGTAACACCTTTGCGATCTTGTTTGCGGCCTCGTCTTCCGAGACGCCCAGCTTGGAGGCGATGGAAGCCACTTCTTCAGAATCGAGAGCCGCCTTGACCTGCTCGGGGTCTACTTCCTTGTTCTCGCCTTTGCCGATCCAGGACTTCACCGCATCGTCCAAACCGCCCATATTCAGTTTATCGAGCAGCCCGGACAGTTTGGCTCCGCCCTCACCCAGTAGATCGCCGATGGCGCTCTCTTCGGAGGTGAAGACGTCCTTGATGGCCGCGGCGCCCGCCGCAAGAGAGGAACCTGCACCTGCGGTCGCGTCTTTGGCCGCCGCTTCGCCTGATGCGACCGCACTCGAAGCTGCACCTTCAGCTTTCTTGGACGCCCCTTTCAGAAAATCAAAGAATCCCATGCCCGTCTCCTCCATTGTCGGAACGGTTACTTACTTGAACTATATCGTATAAGTGCGTGAGTTACTCACTCCGTTGCCGGTCCCTGCTAGAGGCGTACCGGCACGCCCTTCTCCGCCAGGTACTCCTTGACCTGGCGGACTGTGAAGGTCCTGAAGTGAAACACCGACGCGGCAAGTAGAGCGGAGGCTCCTCCCTCGACGACTCCCGCATAGAAGTGCTCCAAGGTGCCCGCGCCTCCGGAGGCGATCGTCGGGATCTTGACGGCTTCCGAGATGGCGCGGGTGAAATGGAGGTCGTATCCAGCGAGAGTCCCATCGCCGTCCATGCTGGTCGGCAACAGTTCACCCGTTCCAAGGGCTTCACAAGTGCGGGCCCACTCCACTGCGTCTAGGCCGGTCGGCTTCTGACCGCCGCTCACCACCACCTCGAACCCAGAGGGCATGGTCTGGTTCCGTCTCCCGTCAATGGCGATCACCAAACGCCGGCTCCCGAATCTCTGCGCCGCTTCTTCCACCAGCGCAGGGCGGGCGACTGCCGCTGAGTTCACCGATACCGCGGCTACACCGACGTCGAACAGGACATCCATGTCCGCGAGTGTCGATATGCCTCCACCGACCACGAGAGGTATCTTGATGGCCGAAGCCACACGGCTGGCCCACTCCACTCTGGTCTTCCGATTCTCGAGGGTGGCGGCAATGTCGAGCATGGCCAGCTGATCCGCGCCCTCCTCCTCGTAGTGCCCTGCGTTCTCCACCGGATCCCCCGCATCACGGAGATCCACGAAGTGGACACCCTTCACCACCCGGCCGTCCTTCATATCCAGGCAGGGGATCACTCGCACCGGATCCGTCTCAGATCCCCCCGTTGTCGGCGCCACACCTTCCTTCTGCTCCTGTTCCTCCGGCACTTCTTCTCCTCTCTTGGGTTCTGGCAGGCGGGTCGGTCAAACAGTGTGCGGCCGGCTTGTGCGTGTGATCATCTGAGCATCGCCGGCCGCAGATGCTCCCATCGGTCAAGCATCAGTCTGACAGTCGGTTTCTCGATCGGCTGAGCGGCAATCAGATCGACGGAGCCCAGGCTTCCGGCGGCGCATGTGAATTCCATCCGGCCGAAGTTCTCCCCTACGCGTACGGGGACAACCATCGGACGCTCCAGACTCACGGTGCCCACGGCCACGTCATCCTTCGCGAGGCGTGCCACCACCGGTGCAGCGGTCACCAGCCGTGCCCGTCTACCGAACACGTCAGACACATCGAGTTCCGCCACGACCTCACCTTTGTCGACAAGGAGGGTCCTCGGGTAAAGGCTGAAACCGTACTCGAGAAGACTTCTGGCTTCCTCCCAGCGGATCTCGCTCTCTTCTGCGCCCAACACTACGGCGACGAGCGAGATCCCTTCCATGTGGCCCGAGGCCACCAGGCAATACTTCGCGTAGGGAGTCGACCCGGTCTTGACTCCGCTCACCCAGGCAAGCCGGTGGAGAAGCTCGTTCTGGTTGTCGAAATCGCGCAGATTATCCTCCGAACCCGGAGTGTCTTCCTCAAGCGGGGGCAACGAGAAGTAGATGGTATCGACGATACGGGCGAACACCGGATCGTCCAAAGCGTGTTGAGCAAGTGTCGCAAGGTCTTTAGCCGACGAGAAGTGCTTCTTGTTGTTCAGGCCGCATGGGTTGACGAAATGGGTGTTGGATAGGCCCAGTTCTTCCGCCCTGGCGTTCATCTTCTCTACGAAAGCCTGCACGCTACCGGCTGCCGCTTCGGCCAGGGCGATGCTGGCGTCGTTGCCGCTCACGACCAGGAGGGCGTACAGGAGTTGCTCCACCGTGAGTACCTCGCCCGCCCGTAATCTCGATTTTGATCCTATGGTGGAAACTGCGTTGGAGGATATGGTGACCTGGTCACTCAGATCCATCGTCTCCAACACCAGCAATGCCGTCATGATCTTGGTGGTGGAGGCCATGGGTAGCCGAGCGTTGGCATTATGGGAGCAGAGGATCCGGCCGGTCTCTTGATCGATTAGGATCGCCGCCTTGCAGCTGAGCCGGGGGGGAGCGAGCTCTTCAGATGCGGATGAGGCTGCTACCGCCCTGTCGGGTACCTGAGTCGTCGCCTGAGCGGGTTGGACGAACGTAGCCGGAATGGTCGCACAGCAGACCGCGACGACTAGACAAAGGAGTAGCCCCGCGCATGCACGCGTCCGGATGGTGTGCATCGACTATCGACCGGGTCTCGCCATCGAAACCTGGAGTCTCATCGTGGCGCTTTCCTCATCAGGGTCTCATCTGCTACTGGACAACGGTCACTCGTTCCATGATAACGGGTTCGCGAGGCACATCGGAATGGGGTCCGCAGGTGCCGGTGGCCACTCCGGCGATGGCATCGACTACATCCATACCGGCAATTACCTTGCCGAACACAGCGTATCCCCAGCCTTGTGCCGTCTTAGCCTTGTGATTGAGGAAGTCGTTGTCCTGAAGGTTGATGAAGAACTGGCTAGAAGCACTGTGGGGGTCGGAGGTCCGGGCCATGGCGATGGTGCCGCGCTCGTTCTTGAGGCCGTTGTCTGCCTCGTTGGCAATTGGCTGCTCTGTCTGCTTCTGCTGCATCTCCGGGGTGAATCCGCCGCCCTGGATCATGAACCCGGGTATGACCCGATGGAAGATGGTGCCGTCGAAGAAACCTGCATCGACATATTTCAGGAAGTTCTCAGTGCTGACGGGAGCCTTCACCTCGTCGAGTTCCAAAGTGATATCTCCGTGAGAGGTGTCGAGCAGCACCCGGGAGTTTGTCTTCTCTCTCATCTCCAGCCTTTCTTACCGCGCCCAAAGCCCTCTTCGTGCCTTGATCGCATTGCCTGACCTCCCCATGTTCTCATCCCCGCGGGTATCTGGGGGAAGGTGACAGCCTGCAGTTGGACAACGACCGAATTCTGATGCACGTTCCGCGCGGTACTACCAGGGGAGGGAATAGCCGCGCGATCATTTGGGTAGTGGTAACTACCAAGCAATCCCACTATTATTATGGATTGCTCCTATCCACCTACGACGGAATAGAAAGGAGTGTTATGGCCGAAGCTAAGGACGGCTGCGTGAAGCCGGCAGGAGGCGTGCTCGGTGTTCCTCCGAGCAAAGGAACGACAACATCGAGTTCGGCCCCCGAGGCTGAGGAGGTGGCGCAGAAAGTGTTAGCACGTGTAGGTCATCCGGCACCGGACTTTGAGGTCAACGCCTATCAGGACGGAGGCTTCAAGAACGTCAAGCTCTCCGACTACAAGGGCAAGTGGGTAGTGCTCTGCTTCTACCCGGGAGACTTCACCTTCGTCTGACCGACCGAATTGTCGGCGGTCGCCGTCAAGTATCCTGAACTGAAGGCCATGGACGTGGAAGTCCTTTCCATGAGCGTTGATTCTCGCTTCTCCCACAAGATCTGGCAGGAGGAGGAGCTTTCCAAGATGGTCGAAGGAGGAGTGCCGTTCCCCATGCTCACCGATCCAGGGGGCAGTGTTGGTGAGGTCTATGGTGTGTACGACGAAGCATCGGGCACGGACATCCGGGGTCGCTTCATCATAGATCCTGAAGGGACGATCCGGGCGATGGAAGTGCTCACTTCGGAAGTGGGCCGTAATGTCTCGGAGCTGGTCCGGCAGGTGAAGGCCTTCCAGCATGTGGTAGCCACCGGAGAGGTCACTCCGTCCGGTTGGCAGCCCGGCAAGGCGACCCTCAGCCCGTCCCCTGACCTGGTGGGTAAGGTCTGGACGATCTGGAAGCCGGAGCAGGCCTTCGATTGATCGATCACGATGCACAGCGTGCCGACGAGTAGTACGCGCACCTGCAGAAGCTGAGGCGAAGGCTCCGGACACTCCGGGGCCTTCGCTCCATTCTAGGATGCGTAGAGGGAGGAGCCCATGCCGGACGAGCCGAGATTCGAGGAGGAGTCACTTTCCGACCACGCGGCGGAGAATCGCCGAAGCTGGAATACGGACAGTGATACCTACCAAGCAGACCATGGACCGCAGCTGGCCGCCTCAGGGGGTATGGCCTGGGGAGTCTGGCAGATCCCCGAAGCCAACCTGGCTGTCTTTGGCGACGTCGAGGGTCGCGACATCTTGGAGCTTGGCTGCGGCGCAGCGCAGTGGTCCATCGCTCTCGCTAAGGCCGGCGCTCACCCGATCGGGCTCGATCTCTCTGAGAGGCAACTGGAGCACGCTCGCCGGCTTATGCAGGAGGCCGGAGTGGACTTCCCCCTCATTCACGCGAGTGGGGAAGCGGTGCCTCTGCCGGACGAAAGTCTCGACATCGTGTTCTGTGACTACGGGGCCATGACTTTCGCCGACCCATATGTGACCGTTGCCGAAGCGGCTCGTCTGCTGCGTCCAGGCGGCCTTCTGGCCTTCTGTGGGGCCACTCCCATCATCCAGATGTGCTATCCGGATGACAGTGATCACCCCGAGGATCGTCTGCTTGGGGACTACTTCGGCATGTGGTCCCTGCCCTATGACGGCTACGTGGACTTCATGCTGCCCTACGGCGCATGGATCCGTCTCTTTCGGAGCCACGGGTTCGTCATCGAGGACCTCATCGAACTGCGGCCGGGTCCCGAAGCCACCAGCAGCTTCCGCGATGAGTCGGACAGAGAGTGGTATCGGCGCTGGCCGGGTGAGCAGATATGGAAGGTACGCAAACAGTCAGGGGCTGACGAGACGCAGGTCTGAGTTCCGGTACCGCCGGGGAATCGATTAGTCCTTGGGCAGCTTGCGCAGCCAATCCCAGCCGGCCGCTATCCCCGTGATGGCCAGACCTGCGAGGATCAGTATGATGCCGCGCTTTGAACCAGTCTTACCCATTCCGTCTCCTTCTCGGGGGCCGCTCTCAGAAGTCCTTGTGTGCATTGTCGCACTCGGGCGGTCTCTTGGTCAGACCGCAGGAGCAAAGCACCTTAGTGGAACCGACATTCACCCCGAACTCGAGGGGCTGGATACCGGTGCCTTCGTGCGATCCGTCACAGAACGGTACGTTCTTGGTCTCGCCGCACCGGCACCACAGGTACGTGCCTGCGTCGAGCCTCTTGGTCAGAGGCGTGTGTATATCACCGACGTTGTTGAACCTCATGGGTCACTCTCCTCTCTCCCGGCAGCTTTCAAGCCATGTCCTCCATCGTCCCAAGTGTGTCGGGGACGGCCCCTACAAGGTTGGACTCACTGAGGTATTCCCAGGCGGGCCGGCGTTCTAGTCGTTCAGGGCGCAGGTCACGCCGTCGGCGCTCATGGAGGCGACACAGCGGTTGCATTGATCGCAGTCAGAAGCGGCGATCTCGCCACTCTCCAGGCGGTTGACGAACTTCGGATCGCGTATGGTCGGCCGCCCAAGCTGGACGAACGCGAATCCCTCGGCGATCAATCTCTCCATCTCAGTGATCGATCGCACCCCGCCGACGTAGCCCACAGGGATTCGTACTTTATCGCGGATCTGCCGGGCACCCTCGACCAGGAATAGTGGCTCAAAAGGATAGCGTTGCACCATGATCCAGCCAAAGAGAGAAAGGCCGAGCTTGTAGAAGAAGCCGTTCTGGGCCTGGACCATCTCCTTGACGGGTCTACGCCCGCGGAGCATGTAGAACGGTGTGCTTGCCGTGAAGCCACAGGACGGCACCAGAGCACTTGCCCCCGCCGCCTCGAAGGTCTGGGCAATCTGGACTGCTTCGTCGAGCTCCAGACCACCGCGCATCCCATCCCGCTGGTTCATCTTCACCAGAATCGGATAATCAGCTCCCACCGCGGCACGCACGCGCCGGACGACCTCCGCAGGGAAGCGCACGCGGTTCTCAAGTGGGCCGCCGTAGTGGTCTTTTCGCCGGTTGGTCCAGGGAGAGATGAATTGGCTCAGCAGGTAGCCATGACCGGCGTGGATCTCCACAGCATCGAACCCGGCCTGGCGGGCCAGCGTCGCTGCGTGGACGAAGTCGTTGGTCTTCTCTTCAATGTCGTCCTCGGTCATCTCGCGGCAGTAGGAGAGACGGAACAGACAGAATTTTGGAGAGGCACCCAGCGGTCGCATACCTATGACGGATGGACTTGCGAAGAACCCGCAGTGTCCCAACTGGATGGAGGCGGCTGCGCCTGCATCGTGAACCGCGCTCGTGAACCTCGAAAGCCCCGACAGGATCTTCGGCCGCATCCATAATTCATGGCTGAAGGCCCGCCCGTCCTCGCTGACCGAGCAGTAGGACAGCGTAGTCATGCCGACTCCCCCGGCGGCCACTTGTCGGTGGTGCTCGATCAGGTCTTCTGTGACCATCCCGCCCTGGCTCATGCCTTCGAAGCATCCTGCCCTGACCACGCGGTTGCGTAGCTCAAGGCCCTCAAGGACGAAGGAAGAGAAGACTGGTGAGTGTTTTGGGACTGTGGTCATAGAGGTCGTCCTCATGATACTCGTCTCAGTGAACCCAAGACCAGCACCGTTACCCGGTTCGGGGACGGCGCGATGTTGGCCTCCGACTGTCGTGACGGGCCAAGGCAGCGTCGTGCTCAGCCACACCGGCTCCGTTGGGATGAGTGAGACCTCGGATGCCGTCGACTCAACAACAGCACGTACAGTTTCACGCTCCGCTGTCGTCGTCTGTAGTAGACTCGGCGGGACGAATCCTCCAAAGAGCTCGCAGTGCCATGGCGCAGGTGGGATCCTAACACCGGTGCAAGGCGTCGGCCGACGGAACTGGTCACAACGCGGACCGGGAGGGCATTCATGGATAGGGCGCAGCCGCCGTTCCAGACATGGCTGGACGAGATCAAGAGCAGTCCGGACTGCTCCCGAATCGGCATGCTGTTGATGCACAACGGTATCGTGCGAGGCACTGCCCGGGATGGCTCAGTAGTTCAAGGGATGGACCTGTCTTATGATCGCAACCGTCTTGAGCAGGTCGTCGCGGGCGCGTGTTCCATGCCGGGTGTGATCGCAGTGCGCGTGTGGATCAACGAGGGCAGGCTGGCTGTCGGTGACGACATCATGTACGTGCTCGTGGCCGGAGATATTCGCGATCACGTGTTTAACGGCTTGAAAGAACTGGTGCGGCGCATCAAGACCGAGGTCGTCTCGGAGTGGGAGATCCGCTGAACGCAGGTGTGTTGTCCTAGGTTCCCTCCGAACGGCTCGCTCTTCTAGAGCAGCGCCAAGACGTTGTCGAGGTCGGCGATGAGGTCGGCGGCATCCTCGAGTCCCACCGAGAACCGGAATACCCCCTCACCGGCGAATGCACGGTACGACTGCTCCTGCTCGGCAGTGAGATGGAAGGAGGAGCGCAGCAGATCATCTGTCGACAGGTAGCACACTAGGCTACGGTTGTGTCCCAGCGACACGGCGTAATGGATGATCTCAAGGCCGTCCGATAGCAGTTGCGCCGCGCGCAGATTGTCTTTGGTCTGAAACGTCAGCATGCCGGAGAAGTTCTCCATCTGCCGCTTGGCCAGGTCGTGTTGGGGATGGGAGGGTAGCCCTGGATACATGACTCGCGTGATCTTCGGGTGTTCTTCCAGATGCTCCGCGATCGCGAGCGCCGTCTCTTGATGCGCGGCCATTCTGATGGGCAGAGTGGTGATCCCACGCATGATGAGCCAGGCGTTGAACGGGCTGATGATACCTCCTGTATGGATCGCCATGGTACGAAGCCTCTTGAGATCCTCGCTGCGGCCCAGCAAGGCACCGCCGATCGCGTCACCGTGTCCACAGATGTATTTGGTGAGGGATTGGATGACATAATCGGCGCCCAACTCGATCGGTCGCAACCCTATGGGGGTGGCGAAGGTCGAGTCCACGGATACCAGGACCCCGGCCTCGTGGGCGATCGAGACGGCGGCTTCCACGTCGGTGAGTCGCAGTAAAGGATTCACCGGGGTCTCCAGGTAAACCAGACGGGTATTGGGTTGAATGGCCGCACGGATCTTCTCGGGATCCGAGGTGTCGACGCGAGTGACAGAGATGCCCAGTGCGGGCAGCTTCTGGTTGGCGAACTCGGAGGCGGCTGCGTAGGTCACATCGCTCATGACCATGTGATCGCCGGCTTTCAGCATGGTGAGAAACAAGGCCGAGATGGCAGCTACGCCGCTGCCGAACGCGATGCAGTCTTCAGCGCTCTCGAGCGTGGCGAGTTTGCTCTCGAGCTGCCGGATGGTTGGGTTCCCCCACCGCGTGTAGACGAAAGGGGTCTCATCGTTGATCTCGTCGGCCGAAAAGGCCACACTCGGATCGATCACGAACGTTGTCGACATGACGATGTCGGGGGCCGAAGCGCCCGTCAGCCCATTGGCAGGCGTGCCCGCGTGGACGGCTGCGGTTCTGATGCCCACGGGACGGGTCTCGTCCGCGTGATGCGAGTCGTTCGAAGAGCGCGGTTTTTTCAAGTCATCTCCCAATGTTCCGTTCACGTTCTGCCCATTTTGCCACACACAGCTGTTCCTACGTGCTCAGCCGGCTTCGAGTTGTCCTGCGAACGCGGATGAAACCGGCCGAATCTGGGTACAAAAGGGCGTCGCCTGGCCACATGCGGCCGGCCCGATAAGGACCGCGGGGTTGCCCAGTACCTGGTGATAGTATGTTGACAAGGGAACGCATGTGAGGAGGCTTCCGTGGTCTTTACCTCGCGACATCGAGGTGGCCGAGTCCGGCCCCGGTATCTGTCGAAGACGATCGTTTCAGATTGTATCCATCGGACATTCCCCGGAGGGCTCAGATCGCTGCTGCTCCTGGCTGTTCTCTCGACGGTCACTTTCCTAGGACTTCTTCCATCTGGTGCGGCGCTGGCCGAGCAACCTTTCCGAGTAGGATCGCATATCGAGGACCGGGTTGGAGCTCTTGAGGGGCGCCAGGGGGAAGTGCAGACGGCCTTGGATACGCTTCGGTCGGATTCGGACGGCCAGGCCCAGCTCTGGGTTGTCTATGTGGACACGTTCTCAGGCCTTGGAGCCCAGGAGTGGGCTGATCAGACAGCCATACAGAGCGATCTCGGCCTGAATGATGTGCTGTTGGCCGTTGCTACGGAGGATCGAGCCTATGCGTATTCGGTGGATGAGGACTTCCCCCTCTCCGACGGAGAGCTCAACAAGATTATGTCTGCCGATGTGGAACCGGCCCTGTCGGACAACGACTGGGCAGGGGCAGCACTCGGCGCCGCAGGCGGAATGAAGGAGGCACTGGTGGGTGATGATGGCGGATTTCCGTGGAGCTTGGTCATCGGGTTGATCGTGTTGGCTGCGATCGTATTGTTCGTGTGGTCGCGGGTCCGGCGCTCCAGGCGGGCCGGGGCCAAAGAGGCGACGGGCGGGGAAGCTGAGGCGGTCGCGGTCATGCCGTTGGCCGAACTGCGGCGTCAGGTCGGCGCTGAGTTGGTTGAGACCGATGACGCGGTCAAGACCAGCGTAGAAGAGTTGGGGTTCGCCGTTGCGGAGTTCGGGGAAGCAGAGGCGGCGCCGTTTCAGGAGGCCGTTGAAACGGCACAGGTGGAGCTCAGCGAGGCCTTCAAACTCTATCAGCAGTTCGACGAGCGGGCGGATGAGCAGACGCAGCGTCAGATACTAGGGGCGGTGCTGCAAAGACTGGCCTCCGCCAACGAGAGGCTGGACGCGCAGGTCGAGCGGTTCGACAAACTGCGCGACCTCGAGAAGCAGGCCCCGGAAGTGCTGGCAAAGGTGGAACGGGAACTGACGGCGCTGGACGCGCGCGTGCCCGAAGTGCGGAGGGAGCTTTCCAGTCTCGCGGCGGTCTATTCGCCGGTGGCCTTGGCGTCGGTGTCGTCGAATCCCGATGAAGCCGCATCGCGGATAGAGTTCACCAGGGAACAGGTTGCGGCCGGTTTGGAGGATGTCGCCGCGAAGCGGTCCGGGGAGGCAGCCGTTGCCGCTCTGGCGGCTCAGGAGGCCGCCGGCCAGGCAAGGGCCTTGCTTGATTCAGTGGGCCGGCTGGGCAACGATCTCAATCAAGCGCAGGGACGCATCGACGCAGCTGTGGCGGAGACACGGCGTGATATCGCAGAGGCCGAAGCTGCCGGTGTGAGTGGGCGCCTCGCGCCGTTGGTGGCCAGGGCCTCCGCGGCGGTGGCCGCAGCGACCGGTGCGGCCGGCCCGGAGGGCGGCCGCGACCCGTTGGCGGCGTTACGGCATCTGGAGGACGCGGATGACGCTTTGGAGGCGGCGTTACAGGAGGTGCGGGAAGAAGCGGCGCAGCGGGCCAAGGCCGCGGCGGCCCTCGACCGGGCACTGGTGGGCGCGCGCGCCCAGATCGCTGCTGCATCAGACTTCATAACGACCCATCGGGGGGCGGTGAGTAGCGGACCACGTGCCCGTCTGGCCGAGGCCCAGAGTCATCTCGATCAAGCCGTAGCCCTGGGAGCATCAGACCCGGTCAGTGCTGCACGATACGCGGCCGGTGCGCACGATCTGGCGGCGCGCGCCCTCAATGAAGCGGAAGCCGAGACACGGAGTGCCGTCAGCATGCCCGGCATGCCCGGCATGGGCTCCACGCTCGCCGGCGCCATTCTGGGCGGGATCCTCGCCGGCGGATTGGGAGGAGGGAGGCCGGGCGGCAGCATATTTGGTGGGGGCTCTTTTGGAGGACGCCCGGGGAGCGGTGGGTTTGCCCCCCCGTCTTTTGGGGGTAGTGGGACTCGTATGCGCCGCGGTGGAGGCGGACGCTTCTAGAAGATGCAACCAGATGCATCCCATCTGGTGTGGACAAAGGCACATGGGAATGGGAAGGAGCTTCGTATGGCACAGCAGTCCATCATAGGGCGGATAGCGCAAATGGCGCGCGCCAACATCAACGCTCTCCTCGACGCCGCGGAAGATCCCGAGAAGATGCTGGATCAGATGATCCGGGATTACATCGGCAATATCTCCGAAGCAGAAGAAGCGGTGGCTCAGACCATCGGGAATCTGCGGGTGATGGAGGAGGATTCCCGGGAGGCCCAGAAGGCCGCCGCCGATTGGGGAGGCAAAGCCGCTGCCGCGGCAGCCAAGGCGAAGGAGCTCCGGGCGGGCAACCCGACCGAAGCCGATCGCTTCGAGAATCTGGCTCGTGTTGCCCTGAAGCGTCAAATCACTTTTGAGGAGCAGGTCGAGGATCTGGCGACTCCCATCGCCCAGCAGACGGAAGTGGTGACGAAGCTGAAGAGTGGACTCTCCGGCATGCACGGCAAGCTTGCTGAGTTGAGGACCAAGAGGGATGAACTGGTCGGACGCGCCAAGGTGACTGAAGCCCAGATGAAGGTCCAGGATGCGCTCAAGAGCATCAACGTCACCGACCCGACCAGCGAGCTCAACCGCTTCGAGGAGAAGATTCGCCGCGAGGAGGCCAAAGTGGCCGGCATGGCGGAAGTGGCGGCCTCTTCGCTCGACGCGCAGTTCGAGAGCTTGGATGACATCGCCGACGATCTCGAGGTAGAGAGGCGTCTTGCGGAGCTGAATGCGGCTGAGTGAAATCCCATTTGCTGGGCTTGGGAGCGCGGTGACGAGGGTATTGTGGGGCGCCGGCGCACAGCGCCGGCGCCCCACAACGTCTTGCGCGTGGGCTGTGGCTATCATGTGCGGGACCGGTCGCCGGCGTGCAGGGGAGGCGGACGACTGAGGCAGCTACACGGAGCTAAGGACGGATCACTATGACGATGACTACCGGCAAGCGCGCGCTGATGGAGTTGTTGCACCGCGAAGGTGTGGAATACGTGTTCGGCATCCCCGGAGCTACGGAGATTCATTTCATGGACGCCCTTGAGGGGGTTTCTGAGATCAAGTACGTCCTTGGTCTACAGGAGATCGTCTGCGCCGGTATGGCGGAAGGGTACGCGAGGGCCGGCGGCAGGCCCGGCTTCCTCAATCTGCACACAGCCCCCGGTCTGGCAGCCGCCACCCCCATGCTCTACAACGCCAAGGCTGGGGGAGTCCCTCTGGTCGTCACCGTCGGCCAGAACCATACGCGCCTGCTCCAACGTGATCCTCATCTGACCGGCGACATCGTGGGGATAGGGAAGGTCCATACGAAGTGGAGCACTGAGCTGGTGCACGCCGAGGACATCCCCACAGTCATCCAGCGGGCCTTCAAGATGGCGTTGCAGCCCCCCAGCGGGCCGGTGCTCGTATCGATTCCTCAGAACGTGCTGACACAGGAGTTCGACTTCACTTACAGACCCAACACCACTGTTTATCCACGCCTACGGGCCGACTCTTCGGCGCTGGACCGAGCGGTGCAGATCCTGGTCGACGCCGAGCGTCCTATGCTGCTGGTGGAGAGCGGAGTGGCGCGTTGCGAGGCTCTTGACGAGGTGGTCAGGTTCGCGGAGTTGACGGGAGCGCGTGTGTACCAGAACTGGATGGCCGACGTCAACTTTCCTGTGAACCACCCACAGTATCTCGGGGATTTCGATCCCAACGTACCGATAGCGGCTGAGATCCTCGACGGGGTCGATGTTCTTGTAGCCGTAGGCTGTTCTCTATTCGCGGAGGGGTTTTTCAACCCGGAGTTGCCGTCGCTCACAGGGACCAAGATCATCCACATCGACGACGATCCTTGGGAGATAGGGAAGAACATCCCGACGGACTGCGGGATCCAGGGTGATATCAAGGTGGTGCTGACCGAGGTGAACGGAGCTCTGGAGGAGGCTCTTCCGCCCAAGGCGGTGGAGCGCGCGCGTCAGAGGGCTGCGGACGTGGCCGATGAGAAGGTCGCCCTGGACAATGCGCTTCGGGCACGCTGGGCCGGGGAGCGAGATGCTGCCCCTATCTCGCCCTCTCGCTTGATGTCTGAGATAGCGGGAGTTGTGACTGCCGACGTCATCGTTGTCGACGACTGCTGGTCTTCCTCCAGTGCACTGCGGCATCTCCTTGCCCCCTCTCGGCCTAGAAGCTACTTCAGGGCGCGGAAGGGCGGGAGTATCGGCTGGGGTCTTCCGGGCGCCCTGGGGGTGAAACTCGGTCTTCCGGAGAGGGAGGTCATCGCGGTGGCGGGCGACGGCAGCGCCGCCTGGTCGATGCAGAGCTTTTGGACGGCTGCGCGGTACGCGATTCCAGTCACCTTTGTCATCACGAACAATGCCACATACGGACAGGTGAAGCTGGTCCGTAAGCTGGTCCTGGGGGACTACCCTCTCGATGAGAAACACGAGGGCATGGAGCTGGACCGCCCGGTGATGGACTTCTGCCTGCTGGCGAGATCACTGGGAGTGGAGGCGGAGCGCGTGGAGCGCGCCGACCAACTGGAGCCCGCACTGCGACGATCCATGGGTTCGGGGAGCCCGCGGCTGGTGGAGGTCATGGTCGGCCGGTAGCCCACTGGTCCGGTGACCCCGGCCGACGTATCCTGCCGGGTCATCGAGGATTCAAAGCAGCGACCGACATATGGTGGAGCGGATGAGCAAGCCGTCGTTGGACAAGGAGAGTCTACGCCTCAGGCTGAAGGCTGTGTGCCCCTCCGAGGCTGATGTGCCCTTATCGGCCGTCGTTGGTGCTCTGGTCGACGATGCGACCGTTCCGGTGGCCTGGCCGCCTGAGCGAGACTCGACCGGTATCGCGATCGAGCGGACCGGTGGCGGGGTTCCTGCGGCGGTCCTGATCGGCTTGGTAGCTCGCCCGGAGGGTCCCACCATCATCCTGACGGAACGGACGGCGCACCTGGCAAATCACGCCGCCCAAGTCAGTCTGCCGGGCGGCAGGGTGGAAGCAGCGGATGCCGGGCCGGCTGCGGCCGCGCTTCGCGAGGCTCTCGAAGAGGTTGGACTCAATTCGGCGAAGGTGGAACTCCTTGGATGCCTCCCTCCTCTTCTCACTACCAGTGGTTTCTGCGTTTACCCGTTCGTAGGGTGGATCGATCCGCCGGTCGAGTTGCTGCCGGATCCGTATGAAGTGGCCGAGATTTTTGAAATGCCGCTCCAGTTCGTACTCGAGCGGGCCAACCATCACCGTGACAGTCTCGTGGCCCGTGGGGTGCGTCATGAGTTCTATGTGCTGCCGTATCTGGGCCACCGGGTGTGGGGCGCGACGGCGGATATCCTTGTCAGTCTGGCGGACGCGCTGGCGCCCTGAGCGGAACGCCGTCTGAGTCAAAGGATACGGATCAAGAGCGGCTCTTGCCTCGGATGAGTCTGAGGATTCCGAGCAGGGCAAGGGCTCCGATGACGGCTACTCCGAAGCTCCTCCAGTCCCAGCCGGTGACTCCCTCCTGTCCGAAGAGGTTCATTATGAAGCCGCCCAGAAATGCTCCAACGATGCCGACTATGACGCTATAGACGATGCCGCCTCGGTCACCGAGGAGAAACCCGGCGGCCAAACCGGCCAGGCCGCCAAACACGATCCACGATAAGAGACCCATGACTCACCATCTCCAATATCACCTTCTGGTTGTGACAGTTCACCCGTTCACTAGTAACGAAACCCAACGGGAGGTCTTCAGTCCATCGGTACACCGCGTGGGGAAGACTCTACGAGCCCGGATTCATGTCCACGAGCAGCCGGTCATTGTGGATCTTGACCGGATAGATGCGCAAGGGGCGGGGCTCCTTGAGGCTGGTCGCCGCCTTGAGGGCGATTCCGGAGAACCGGGTCCACTGTTCAACGTGACCGTCGCGGAGATCGAACCGCGACCCGTGTCGCGGGCAGACGACGATGTTCCCGTCGAGTTCTCCCTTTGAGAGTCGGGCCCCCATATGCGGACACTTATCGTCGGCTGCGAAGTAGGAATCACCAACACGGGCGAGGAGCAACTCCGTGCCTTCGACCGTCGCGGATACCATAACACCGGCAGCCAAGTCGGCGATCGCCGCAACGTCGACCCATCTACTCATCTCCATTCCCTCCCACCTGGATGTAGTCAGCGAAACCCTAGCGGGGCACGAACTTCAGTGACGCTGAGTTTATGCAGTAACGCAGACCTGTGGGGGGAGGGCCGTCGCTGAAAACGTGACCTAGATGGCTGTCGCAGCGGGCACATGTCACTTCCGTCCTCGTCATGCCATACGATCGGTCGGAATGCTCCTCTATTGCGTCGGGGGATATGGGTTGATAGAAACTGGGCCAACCGCTACCCGAATGGAACTTGGTGCTCGAGTCGAACAAGGGCAGATCGCAGGCGTAGCAGTGATAGACACCCTCTTCCCAGTGTTCGTCGTACTCATTGCGGAAGGGAGGCTCGGTCCCTTTTTCGCGCAGAACCTCATATCGGTCAGGGGGCAGGATGCTCTTCCATTCCTCCTCGGTGCGGACCACCTTGTCCATGGGAGTCACCTCCGTTTCCTGAGTGATCTCTGTTCGAGGCGTCTGGCTCGCCTCGGTCGCCGGCCGGTCACAGGCGGTGCAGGTCAATGCACCAGCCATGCAAACGGCGACGGCGGCGAGCGCGGACCATGTGGCTCTTCTCCGGATACCCGGCATCTTCACCCACTATTGTTGTGCCGCTCAGGGGATCAGGGTCACGGGATCAAGGTGTTTGCGAAAACCAGCCAGGTCAGCAGTGACTTCGACGTAAGGCTGAGAACGATATACGCCTTCTCACCGAATAGGTAGTCACGCCAACGGCCCACTTTTCCATACTGCAACAGCATGTTGACCGCGAAGCTCATGAAGAAGACAAAGTAGGACACGAGGATCCCGTACACGAAGCCCGGAGGCTGAGCACCGTCGAATCCGGGGTTGATCAGGTAGATCAGTATGGCGATCCAAGGGATGATTCCTGCGAAGGTACCGAGCCAGAAGGACAGCCAGTTCGGCTTGCCAGGATTCTCGTACTTTTCCATCAGGAGACCGAAGAAGATCATGGAGGCGTTGGCTCCGAAGATGGCCAGCATAGCCGCGATGTCGGTGATTCCACAGATCATGGCGATGAGCACGATCATGAGTGATGAACTGATGGAATACTCTATCCAACGACCGTAGTTGCGGTTCTCAAGCAGGTTGCGCTTGTACCAGCCAAAGACCCCCGGTGACGCTATAGTGAACAGGGCCAGCGCCGAGATGGCCATGAAGGCGAAGGTGCCCCAGGCCAGAGGCAGGCTCCCGATCCTGATCAACTCGCCCTCGGTTCCCGGAGGGCCTTGCATATAGGTAGCCGTCACCGGGAGCTTGAAGTCGCTGGCCAGAACTGCCATGACGATAGCCTGTACCGCCAGGACCAGGCCGACTCCTATGTTCCACCAGCGAAGATTGCGGAAGCGTCCCTCGAGGCCGGCCCGGTCGATGCGACTCCCATCCCCTGCTGCTTTCATCTCACTGCCTCCTGTAGTTTTGCCACAGTCTGTCCGGTATCGAGCTCTATGCTCCTGCCGGGTCTCTCGAGTGCTACGATCCGTCAGAGCGCTTCTATCTGGGATGCAATACCACGATTCGGGCTTTTCCATTCCTCGGTCAGGGGGTTCATCTTGCATAACCTTCTGCATATCCTGGTATCCTTCCGGCATGAGATGGTTGATTCAAAGGAGGTCGGCGACGGTGACCGGGTTCGCGGCGGGCGTTCTGGGCCTTGCACTCGCTCTGGGTGGCCTCGCCGGAGGTTGCGCGGATTCAAAAACCTCCCCTCCCGGCTCGGATGATGTCGGAAGCGGCTCCGGTACGACGCTCCCCGAACTGCCCCCCATCGATTTGTCGGCTCCGTCCGACTTCGCGACCGCGTCGTTTGCCTTGGGCTGATTCTGGGGTTCTGAGGCCCAGTTCGGGCGCCTCGAAGGGGTGATAAGGACCCGGGTCGGCTACACGGGTGGGAGCACGCAGAGTCCGACCTACCACGATCTTGGTGACCACTCGGAGACGGTGCAGCTCGACTATGATCCGAAAGTCATCACGTACGAGGAACTGCTAGGGGTCTTCTTCTCGAGCCACGACGCTTCTCGCCGGGGGGCTTCACGCCAGTATATGTCGGCCGTGTTCTTCCATGACGCGGAGCGGGAACGCGCCGCTCTAGCTGCTATAGAGGAGGAAACGGAACGGCTTGGCAAGGCCATACAGACGCAGGTGCTCCCGGCTTCCAGCTTCTACCTGGCCGAAGACTATCATCAGAAGTACGCTCTTCAAGGTGATGGCCTCGTGATGGCGGACTTCCACAGGATGTATCCGAACCTTATGGACGTAGTCGATTCCACGGCAGCCACAAGGGCTAATGCTTATCTCTACGGCGTCGGGGAGCTGGAGCAACTGCAGCGAGAGTTGAAGAGTCTGGGACTGTCGGAGGAGAGCGAACAGCGCCTGCTTTCCAGGCTTGAGTAGAGGGTGATGCTCGGCCCGCGCGAGTTTCCTCGGAACGTGTGCCGCACCGGTCGCTTGGTACTATGTCCTGCAGGGCCGATGGACGTCGAACGCGGGATCATTCTTGGACTGGCGAATTTCTCTTGTCATCTATCTGGTAGTGGCCGTCCGGCTCCTGCTTCCGTTGTTGATCCCACGCTGGCCCTTGTTCGGGATATTGGCCTGTATGATCTTCGACTCGGCCGACCAAAGCATCCTGCAGGCGTTTGGCTATGATCCGCCTTGGTACCAGAGCTACGACAAGGCGCTCGACATCTACTACCTTTCCATCGCCTACCTCGCCACCATGCGCAATTGGGAGAATGTGGCTGCTTTTCAGATCAGCCGAGTGCTCTACTACCTGCGCTTAGCCGCCGCACTCGCGTTTGAGTTGACCGGGGCGCGGTGGCTACTGTTCGCATTTCCCAATGCTTTTGAGCCGTTCTTCCTCTATTACGAGATCGTACGTCGCCGGGGTAACCCGATGCTCCTCACCCGCAACGTGATCGTGGTAGTGGTGGCCATCATGTGGTTCGTGTTCAAGCTGCCTCACGAGTGGTGGGTCCATATCGCGAGGCTGGATACAACTGACTTCATCAAGATGAGGATCCTAGGCGCGCTTCCGAGCACGTCCTTCTGGCGTGCGATCATAGAAGCTCCGGCTGTGACCGGGTCGCTCACCTTCGTTGCTGCGCTCCTCACCTTCACTCTCTGGCAATTTAGGAAGAGAAGGAAGCGCCGGGCGCCTGTCGGCCCCGCCGCAGGCACGTCTCAGCGGGTCTGGCCGGCTCACTGGGGCAGGCCGACTGCGGTGGCGGGTCTCATCAGCGTCGGAGATCCGGTGCACCGAGCCGGCCGGGCCCTGCGTCTGGCCATGTTCAGGAGTCAAGCTGCGCTCAGCATCCGCCCTTGGTTACTTGTGGAGAAGATCATCCTGGTCACCGTCGTATCCGTGATCTTTCAACAGGTCCTGCCGGGCTTGAGGGCCAACGGCATTCAGACCGCCCTTTTCATCGCGGTTGCCATCATCGCTACGGACTTCTTGCTCCGGTGGGGACTCAGGCGCTTCGGAGTGCCGGACTCGCCGAGGGTTGACCTCTTCGTCACGGCACTGCTCAACTTCTCGCTTGTGCTGGTCTTCCAGCTCATCATCCCCATCCTGCCGCCCAAGTACAACTTCGTCTCCGCTCTCATCTTCGGGTCTCTGATCACTCTATTCGTCACGCTATATGATCACTACCGACCCGCCTATGACATGAGAGCACTCGACTCGAGAGAAGTAGAAGGCGGTAAGGGGCCGCCGGTTCCGGATCCCCAGGGTGGCTGAGGTCGTGTGTCCGAAGATCCCCGTCGATCATCTGGCCTAGACGGACCCCGCGCCACCTAGGAATCGGCTGCTTCCAGGTCGTCGGCGGAACGGCTGAGCTTGTAGTACGGGGGGATTTTGCCATGTCGCCAAGACTTAGTCTGGAGCGGCTTGCAGAGGATCTCCGTGATGTGCAGATCGTGGAGTGCGTTCGACGTAGAGGCGACGGCGACCACTGCGGTATCGGCGCCGCGGTGGGTTCCCGAGACGGCGATGATCTCCTCACCTTTGGTCGTCAATCCGGCATCGGCCGCCATGAGCACCATCTCCACGCAGACCTTCATGCCCTGACAGATCGTCCGCAAAACGATGGCCATCGCTTCCGGTGTGCCGGATCCGTAGAGATTCCCTGTGTGGAAGAGCATGGTGCCGAAGTACACCCGATGTCCTTGCTGCTCCAGCTTTGTGACCAACTCGGGGGGGAAGGGCTGGGACTGAGTGAAGCCGTACTGATGAGGCACGACCACCAGCTTGATGCCTTTTCCGGCCAGCCGTGCTGCGGCCTTCTCGGCCGTCTCGCCGGTGGTGGAGGCAAGAATGATCTTCTCGATGCCACGTCTTTCAGCCTCGTCGATCGCCAAGCCGAGGGTCTCGTCTGTGTGCTCGTGGCCCGGCTCTCCGCTATCAAAGTAGACGATCTTCTTCTCCATCTTGGCGCTCCTCGTTCTCGGGGATTTTCAGACGGCCGGCCACGGCCTATGTCGGCGCATCCAGCATGCCTCGCGTCGCGGCATTGACCGGCCGAGTGGCCCTCGTCAGCGGGTGGTCTCCACCTCCACAAGGCTCTCTACGTTGTATTTCTTGCGGAGGGCAGGCTTGTCGATCTTGCCGGTGGCATTGCGGGGGACCGAATCGAAGATGATCCTGCGCGGTCGCTTGTACCGGGGAAGCTCGGTACAGAACTCCAAGATATCCTCTTCGGTGCAGTCGTGGCCGCGCTTCAGCTGGATCACGGCCGCTGCTATCTCACCGAGGCGTTCGTCAGGCAGCCCGATGACTGCCACGTCCTTGATCGCCTCGTGGCGGTGTAGATAATCCTCCACCTGCACGGGGTAGATGTTCTCTCCACCGCTGATGATCACGTCCTTCTTTCGATCGACGAGATAGAGGAAGCCGTCCTCGTCCTCGCGGGCCATGTCGCCGGTCAGCAGCCAGCCATCCTTCAGTACCTCAGCGGTAGCTTGGGGGTCGCGATAGTAGCACCTCATGACCCCCGGTCCCCTCACCGCCAGCTCTCCCACTTCGCCGGGAGCGACGGTCTCGCCCGACTCCTTGACGATCTTGGCTTCCCACTGGTGGCCGGGCTTACCGATGGCGCCCACCTTGTGTACGTTCTCGACTCCCAGGTGGACGCAACCGGGACCGACGGACTCGGTGAGCCCATAGTCGGTGTCGTATTGATGGTGGGGGAAGTATTGGAGCCAACGATGCACGAGGCTGGGGGGGACGGGCTGCGCGCCGATGTGCATGAGTCGCAGCCGGCCCAGGTCGTAGTCCTCCAGCTTTATGTCTCCCCTGTCCACCGCCTCGAGAATATCCTGGGCCCACGGCACCAGAAGCCAGATGATGGATACCTTCTCGTCCGAGATGGCTTTGAGGATCCACTCAGGTCTGGTCCCCCGCAGCAGGACCCCCTTGCTGCCCGAGAGGAGGCTGCCGAAGTAGTGCATCTTTCCGCCGGTGTGGTAAAGCGGCGCGATACACATGAAATTGTCGTCTCGGTTCTGCCCATGATGGGCCTGTTCGACGATCGCAGAAGACATGATGCTGCGGTGGTCGTGCAGGATTGCCTTGGGGAAGCCCGTGGTTCCCGACGAGAAGTAGATAGCTGCGTCATCCTCCTCTGAGAGCTCCACCCGAGGCGCCTTCCCGGAGTATCCCTTGACCGATTGCGCATAGCTCTCCGCAAAAGTCGGGCAGGTGCCGTTGACGAAGAAGCGTGGAGACACTTCCGGTATGCGGTCGATGATCGATTCGACACGACCGATGAACTCCGGTCCGAAGACGAGAGCGTCGGCCTCCGCCAGCTTCAGGCAATACTCGATCTCCTCTGCCGTATACCTGTAGTTCATGGGGATGGCTATGGCACCGGTCTTCAGAATCCCGAAGTAGATCGGCAGCCATTCGAGGCAGTTCATCAGAAGGATGGCCACCTTGCTGCCCTTCCCGATGCCCCGGCTGAGGAGGAGGTTCGCGAAGCGGTTGGCATGCCTGTCGAACTGCTGCCAGGTCATCTCTCTGCGCGAATGCTCGAAGGGGTTGGTCTCCATGAGCTCGTATTCGCGCCAGGTGACCTCGCGCTTCTCGCCGACGTCGGGATTGACCCCTACGAGGCAGACCTCATCACCGTAAAGCTGAGCGTTTCGCGCGAGCACCTCGGTGATCACCATCGGTCTTGTCCCCCTGGGTCGTTCCCTGCCGGTAGCGTACATTTTACACGGCGGCTCTGTGGCTATACAGCGATGCCGCTTACAATAGGCCGACATGTGGAACTTGTAAGGAGGAGAGCACTGAAGTCGTCCCGCTACGCGGCGTTGGCCACGCTGGTGGTGCTGGCCTTGATCTGGGGGTACAGTTGGGTACCTCTGAAACTCGGCGTGGCGCACAGCAGTCCCTTCGTTTTCGCCGCTCTCCGCACCCTCCCCGGCTCTCTTCTTATGCTTCTCTTGATGGCATCTCTTCGGCAGCCGCTCAAGCCGAAGGCCATAGGGCTCACCGCTCTTCTCGGCCTTCTCCAAACCAGCGGTTTCTTAGGCTTCACCATGGGCGCCCTGGTCAGCGGCGGGGCGGGCCGGACCAGCATACTCGCGAATACTTGGCAGTTCTGGATATTGCTCATGGCTTGGCCGATCCTCAGGGAGAGGTTGCAGGGGCTGCAGTGGCTCTCGGTGGTGCTCGCGTTGAGCGGACTGATCCTGATAATTGAGCCTTGGAGGCTCCATGGAGTCACCAGCAGTCTCCTGGCTCTGAGCGGCGCAGTCTGTTTCGCCGCCGGCTCCATCGTGGCTAAGATAATCAGGCGACGTCACGAGGTGGACAATCTGTCGCTGACCACGTGGCAGACATTCTTCGGGTCGCTCGTCCTGGTGGTCTTGGCGGTGACCACTGGGGGCGACGCACCGGACTGGTCGGGCACGTTCGTCTGGTCGTTTCTCTTCGCCATGCTGGTCACCACGTGCCTGGGGTCCTTCATCTGGCTCTACTTGCTGAGGGAACTGCCGGCGGGCATCGCCGGCTTGGGGACCATGGGCACGCCCGTGGTAGGGGTGCTGTCCTCTTGGGTGCAGCTGGGCGAGACACCGACCGTTCTCGAGGTCGCGGGCATGCTCATCATCCTGGCCGGTCTCGCGATCCTCTTCAGAGCGGGTCTTTCAGGACCGGTCCCGCAACGCCGTTCGAAGGCCCACGGCCGAAGCCGGCCTGCGAGGCGCAGTGGTTGATACGATGAGTACCATGGACGGTGACCACTGCATCTTCTCCGGACCGGAGAGCGGCTGATGACGGTAGGCTCGACGCGCTCCCAGCGGCGTCGCAGCTCACTGCGAGGGCTATATGGCGATTGGGGGTTGGTCACCGGTGCGTCGTAAGGTCTGGGCGCTGCCTTCGCGCGCGCTATCGCAGAGCGCGGCATGAACCTCATCCTGATAGCCCGTAGAAGGCCCCTCTTGCATCAGCTCGCGAAAGAGCTGCGGGTCGCCCCGTGGGCGATCTTTTGACGGTGGATGAAGACACTCTCATGCGTGTGGTCGACGTGAACTCGCGGGCGCCGGTCAAGCTGATGCGGGGATTGCTGCCTATGACGGCTGCGCGCGGAAGAGGGGCTGTAGTCCTCGTTCCCTCCCTCGCAGGCAACCAGAGTTCGCCGCGGATCGGGGCCTATAAGGCGAGCAAGGCCCGGGGTCTACAGGCGCTCTGGTCTCGGAAGACACCTCACAGGTACCGACGGAATTGACGGAAGGGACGACATGACGGACTTCATCGCCGGCTTCTTCGCTCCCTGGATCATCTGCGGGTTCATCCTGGTGCTCCATTTGGCATTGCCGGCGCAGAGGACGGCCGGCTATGTCAGGGACGATCTGACGGGGAAGCTGCTGGAATACCGGCTCAACGGTTTACTAGTCCTGCTCGTATTGATGGTGCTCTGGGTCGTATTCGGCTTAACCGGAATTCTCGCCTGGGACTGGTTGTACAGCCATCGTTGGCCAGGTCTGATCGGATCGGCAGTTCTCGGTCTGATTCTCTCCTTCGCCGAGGTGTTGTCGGGGTGGCCTACAGGTCGTTCCTTCGTGGCCGACCTCTACTTCGGCCGTCGGATGAATCGACAGTTCTTCAACTCGCGGGTGGACGCCAAGATGTTTCTCTACTTGCTGGGCGCCGCCATGCTGGGTCTCAATCTGCTCTCATTTACTGCTCATCACTTGGTGCAGTTCGGGTCTGCCTTTTCCCCGGGTGTCGTGCTCTACTGCATCCTCTTCTTCTGGTTCCTCGTCGAGTACCTGTTCTTCGAGCGCGTGCATCTCCACACTTACGACATATTCGCGGAGCGTGTGGGATTCAAGTTGGTGTGGGGTTGCTTCACCTTCTATCCGTACTTCTGTCTGATAGGACTGTGGGTGGTGGCCGATCTCCCCGACCCGGGCACTTCTTGGTGGTTGCTCGTGATATTCGCCGCCATCTTCTTCACAGGTTGGGGCTTGGCCCGAGGTGCCAACATGCAGAAGTACCACTTCAAGACCCGCCCGGAACGATCGTTCTTGGGCTTCATGAAGCCGGGTACGCTGGCCGATGGTCGGAACACGCTTCTCTGCAGCGGGTTCTGGGGAGTGTCCAGGCATGTCAACTACCTGGGTGAGATTCTGGAAGCGATCGGCTTGACTCTGCTTCTGGGATATCCGGCCCGCTGGCTGTTGTGGCTCTATCCTCTGTACTACGTGTTCCTGCTCTTCACGCGAGAACGCGCCGACGAGCGGCGCTGCGCGGCCAAGTACGGTGAACTGTGGGAAGAGTACGTGGAGCGCGTGCCGAGGCGCATCATTCCTTGGATCTATTAGATACCGTCCGGACGATCTCGTAAGACCCGTGCCGGCTTGCCGGCGTCGGGGAGCACACGGGGTCACTCGAGTACGAGGTCGACTATGAGGTCAGGCGGTTCACAGCTTCCCAGTACTTCTCACGAGTCTTTTCGACGACTTCGTCGGGAAGGGCCGGGGCAGGAGGCTCCTTGTTCCAGCGGATGGCTTCGAGGTAGTCGCGCACGTACTGCTTGTCGAAACTCGCCTGGGGCCGGCCCGGTTCATAGGATTCTGCCGGCCAGAACCGGGAGGAATCGGGGGTGAGGATCTCATCGATCAGGATGAGCTCACCGCTTTCCAAAGTGCCGAACTCGAACTTGGTGTCGGCGATGATGATCCCGCGCTCCAGTGCATACGCTGCAGCGAAGCGGTAGAGGGTCAAGCTCAGTTCCCGGACCTGCTCAGCCGTCTCTCGACCGATCAGGCTCACCGCCCGCTCAAAGGAGATGTTCTCGTCATGGCCGGATTGCGCCTTGGTCGATGGTGTGAATATGGCCTCAGGGAGCCTGTCGGATTCTTCCAGTCCTCCGGGCAGGGGTATGTCACAGACCGTCCCCAGCCTCCGGTATTCCTTCCACCCCGACCCGGAGAGATAGCCACGCACGATCGCCTCGATCACCAAGGGCTGGGTGTTCCGTACCAGAACGGTGCGGCGGTCCAACTCGTCGTAGTACCAATCGAGTTCTGGGTACCACTCAGGACCTGGGTTGGGGTCGACTATGTGGTTCGCGACCAGGTGCTCCGTCTTGCCGAACCAGAAGTTCGATATCTGGGTAAGGATCCTCCCCTTGTCGGGGATGGGCGTGGGCAGGACGTGGTCAAAGGCGGATATGCGGTCACAGGCAACTATGATCAGATGCTCATCGCTGGGCCTGTAGACGTCGCGCACCTTCCCTCTGCGCAGGAGGGCGAGACCTCGTTGTTGCGATTCGAACATAGCATTCTGCGCCATCGCAGGTCCCCCTTCTCACCCGGGGCGGTACCCGGCCTGTCGAAAAGACGCCGGGCCCAAGGGCTCCGCCTTGTGGGGTCTTTTGCTTCGGACCTATTGTAACGCAGGGTGTTGGTCGCTCCTCAATCCCGATCACCCGATCAGGCGTAGTGGGCAGGCGCGGTGAAGCCTGAGGCCAAACCCGCATGTTAGAATTATGGTCGTCGAGTAACCAAATGGCGAAATGGCTCAGGACTACTGGGGGAAAAGATCCGGAGGAGGATGCTGTGAAATCCAAGACCTTACATTGGGCTCTTCTAGTGGCTGCGCTCGCAGTGGTGGCGTTTGCAGTTATTGCCTGCGGTTCAGATGAACCGGCCGACACGACTGCCGCTACTTCTGGACCGGAGACTACAGCCGCTGGTGAGACGGCCACGACCGAGGCGGCCGAGACTACCACCACGGCTGCCGGCGAGGAGATGCCTTACTTCGAACTATCTCTGTCGATGCACGACCCTGTGACATCAAACAACGGCAAGTTCTATCAGGCGTGGGCCGATCAAATCTATGAGGCTACCGATGGCCACGTGGAGATCGTCCTCTACGGAAGTTCATCGCTGGCTGCCGCTGCAGATGTGGGTGAGATGGTCGAAACCGGCGGTGTTGATATCGGCTGGGTGTTCACCTCGTTTTACGCGGGCCAGTTCCCGTTGACCGACGTCACCACTATCCCGATGGTCGGCTTCGGTGATGCGATGGTGAGCACCAAGACTCTGCTGGACCTGTACGATAAGTACCCGGAACTGCAGGCTGAATGGGAGAACTACAAGCTCCTGAACCTCTACGGCAACCCAGGCATGCTCTTCTGCAGTGTCGACGCACCTATCGAGAAGCCGGCGGACCTCAAGGGCCTTGTTTTGCGCACTCCTGCTGGGCCCATCACCAGTATGGTGACCAACCTGGGCGCCAGCCCGATCGTGATGGCTCCCCCGGATATGTATGAGGCTCTGGAGAAGAGGAACATCACCGGATACGTATTCGAACCCGCGGGCATCACGAACTTCAAGCTGGAGGAAGTGACCAACTACGCCACCGATATGCCGCTCTACGACGGGGCCTTCGGTTTGGTCATGAACTGGGACAAGTGGAATTCACTGCCGCCCGAGTACCAGACGATTATCGAAGAATCCACCGGCAAGACCGGCTCGCTTGCCGCCGCGCAGGACTTCAACGATGCTGCAGCAGCGGCTCACAAGACGATAGCGGACGCCGGTTGCGAGTGGATAACTCCTACGGCGGAAGCTATTGCTGAGTTTCAGGCTGCCGCCGACGTAGTAGCCGCCGAGTGGCCGGCGAGCATCAAGCTGCAAGGCTTCGATGCCGAGGCCTACATGCAGGACGCTCTCTCCATTGCAAAGAGCTATAGCGAGTAGGGTTCTGAGGAGATACCCGTATGATCCCAGCCGGGGGGCTGAGCCCCCCGGCTGGGATACATGCGTTCCAGTGTGCCCCTATCTCTTGTCAGCCTGCCGGACTGATGGAAAGACGCGGTAGCTAGGTGTCGGCAACCGTCATAGCGATCATTGCCATCGCCATCTTCCTAGTGCTGATATTCCTAGGAATGAATATCGGTCTAGCCCTTCTTTTGATCGGCTTCGCTGGGTACGCCGTGGTTGTCAATCCCACCGCTGCGATAGGTCTCATCCGAAAGGTGCCTTCGACCCAGGCGAGTACGTATGCGTTGATTGTCATACCGCTCTTCATTCTCATGGGGAATTTCGGCTACCGGGCAGGACTGTCCAGCGCGCTGTACAACGCCGGCCGGAAATGGCTGTCTTGGCTACCGGGCGGTCTCGCGGCGGGGACCATAGCGGCCTCGGCCGGGTTTGGCGCGATCTGTGGTTCCTGCGCCGCCACCTGTGCGACTATGGGCACGATAGCGCTGCCCGAGATGCGTAAGGCCGGCTATGCCGACAGGCTGTCGACCGGCACTATCGCCATGGGTGGCACTTTGGGCATTCTCATACCGCCGAGCACACCCATGATCATCTACTGCATCATGGCTGAGGAATCCATCGGAAAGCAGTTCATCGCGGGCATCCTGCCGGGCATCCTACTCGCCGTTCTTTGCATCATGCTGATTGTTGGGATGGTCAAGGCTAAGCCTTCAATCGCTCCTACGCCTGAGGAGGCGAACTGGCGAGAGCGGTTGTTCTCTCTCTTGGGCCTGTGGGGTGTCATCGTCCTGTTCGGCGCGGTGTTGGGCGGTATGTTCTCTGGTTTCTTCTCGGTGAACCAGTCGGCGGCGATCGGGGCGTTCTTGGCCCTCATACTCATGGCGGTCAACAGGAATCTCAGTTGGTCTTCCTTCAGAGGCGCCATGAAGGATACGGTGACCACCTTCGCCATGACGTTTTTGATCGTTATCGGTGCGAGCGTGTTCTCCAACTTCCTTGCCATTACCAAGATGCCCATGATACTGGCGGATTCTCTTCAGTCTTTGGACGTGTCATTCGGAGTAGTGCTTATCCTGATGACCATTGTCTACGTCATCCTTGGGATGCTCATGGACGAGCTTCCGATGATTATGCTAACGGTACCCATTTTCCTACCGATTGTGGAAAGCTATGGGATAGATTTTATATGGTTCGGGATTTATATAATCCTGGTGATGGAGCTGGGAGCTATAGCGCCTCCCGTTGGGCTGAACTGCTTCATAATTCAAGGTGTAGCCAAAGACATACCCCTTGGCACTATTTATAAGGGGGCACTGCCTTTTGTCATCGCCATTTTTGTGGCTATTATATTGATATACATATTTCCCAATATCGTGATGTTTCTCCCGAACTTGTTGTAGGGCGATGTGACCAATGACTAGGATTGGCAAGATGGTAAATAGGATCACATTCGTCGTGAGCTTGATCAGCTACGCGGGCGTGCTGGCCATCATGCTGCTGAATGTGGCGGATGTGTTCATGACCAAGGCTTTCGTGAAGCCCGTCACCGGTGCTTATGAGATCACAGAAGTCCTGCTGCTTTGTACCGTGATGGCTTCGTTTGCGTACGCGCAGTCTCAGCGGAGTCATATCAACATCACGATGTTCCTCAAGCGCTTCCCGCGGGCGCTTAAGCTGTCCATCTATGGCCTGATGGGATTGATCTCGGCCGGTGTCGCCGGCGCCGTGGCCTATGCTGCCGTTCAACAGGCCGCGTCGGCCATCGATAGAGGGGCTGCCACGAGCGTGCTTCTGATTCCTCTGTATCCCTTTTACTATGTGGAAGCAGTCGCCATGGCCATCTTTGCAGTGGTGCTGTTGTACGATGCGGTGCTATCGTTCGCGGCGATCTTCAACAGCAGGTATGAAGAGATAGTGACCTCCGATTGGGCCTGAGCCTTCATCGGGCCTAACCACCTCCAGAGTACGGCGGGATTGAATCTGCAGTCGGGACTTCGCAAGACGTAGTCAAAGCAGACCTCGTCCCACTACTCAAGTAGTTGTGCGAGTCAGTGCGGTCAGAGGAGGCAGGCGATGGGATATTTCAGCATCTTGGGCGCGATACCCGGGTTCTTCCTGAGTTCGCTGTTCTTCATGCTTCTGTGGGGACCGATCTCCAACAAGTTGGGGCTACCCGACATCGATTATGTGACCTCCATGCTTGTGGTCATCACATTGTGGGTAGCCGTGGCACCCCTGGCCGCGGTGCGGCGCTCACATAAGAAGTAGAACGGACGCCCCGGCCCCAAAGTGTGTGCCGAGATAACCCGGCAACACGGACCCGGGACGCCTTCTAACCTGGCACGATATGGCTAGCGCCGGGCGATGTAGATCTCGCCACCGCGCTGCAGCAGACGGAGAGTGTCCGGGTAGTTCTTGGCTATGGCATTCCGGAAGCTGGCGACAGCAGACTTGACATTCACGTCGCCAAGTTCGACCTTAACGGATTCCGTAGTCTTGTGGGCCTGCAAGTACTCTTGAACGGCTTCGACGGTAGTCAAGTACTTGCTCTTTCTAATGCCTCGAACCGCCTTGGGAACAGTAGCGGGTTCAAAATTAAAGGTTTCGACTGCCATATTTTCCAGCTCCTCTTACTAAGTTATCCTCTGCGCTGGTTGAATTCGTCCACAATCTGCTCTCCCAATTATTTTGGGACTTCTACAGTGATTATATACCAGATAAGGTAGGCAAGGGTAGAGTCTATCGAGTATTTGGACAGGAGATTACATATGGTAGACAGGCTCCGGTGGATTCCAGCGAGGGACCGGGACTCCCTCCAGCGGCCACAAGCAAGTTACGAAATGGCGCAAACTCAGGGGGCTACGGTTGACAACCAACCCCCCGGTCTTATGAGTGAATCATGACACGAAGCGCGAAAATCTCTGGGCATACGCCGGGGCGCACGCAGTCCCGGTGCCCCGTTACTTCAGCCCGGTCGCGCTCCCGGACGCCGGCTGAGCGGGCCCGGGGGCCTTTGAACTCACGCCAATCTCAGTCTTTATCGGAGCCGCCGTCGACTTTCCCGTCGGCCTCTGCGTCCTCTTTGATCGCAGCCTTGAAGCCTTCTTCGCCTTCCTTGATTCCTTCTTTGAGCCCCTTGAGTTTGCGACCAAACGTTCGGCCCAACTTCGGCAGCAGCGTACCTCCGAAGAGGATGAGGACGATCACGACGATGATGACGATCTCCCAGCCGCCTAACCAACCCATTATGCGAGCACTCTCCTCGTTGTCGGCAAGAAAGGTCTACCATCCCTATTGTCGCACGGTCTTCGCAGTTCGTCAGCGCAGAGCCGAGTTGCTCATAAGGCAGTCGTCAAGCAGCAGTACGGAAACGTCACTGCTCCGGACTGCTTGGGTGCCCCGGGGCCTGGCTGTGTATTGAACACTTCGGCTGCCTCAGTCTGCTGAGTGGAGGAAATCCGCCTCATGATGTCTGCTCACCCGTCGTTGGGCCTGTGTTTGTTGACGAGGTTCTCGGGGTAGCTGCTGGGCAGGAGATACCGGGTGAAGCGCCTGGTGAGGAACCTGGTCAGCAGTCTGGTTACGAGGTTATTCGACGGAAGGAGTATCACATGTCCATCGCACGTGTCACCGAGATCAAATCCTCTTCGGCCAAGAGTTTTGATGACGCCATCAAGGCCGGCATCCAGCGCGCCAACAAGACTCTCAAGAATGTCAAGTCTGCTTGGGTAGAAAACCAAGAAGTGGTTGTCGAGGACGGGAAGGTAACGGAATATCGCGTCCAGATGAAGGTCACGTTCATTTTGGAGAGCTGATCTGTTTGGGAGGGCGAAAGCCCTCCACGAGTGGGACCCTCCTCCTGGTCTCCTGTCGTCGCGACAATAGCGAGGGGACATTCTCGTAGACCGCGTTCTGGTAGGCCGAGCGGAGTGTGCGATCGGCGTTGAAGCTTGACTGATGCCTGCGGGACGTGCTACTGGTAGGCAGTCTCGATGGACCTGACTCACCGAGTCGGACTCTAAGGGGGAGAATGAGCTCTTCGGCGGTCGATCTGTTCCGGGAGCGACGTACGCGGTTCGAGGATGCCATTCGCCTGGAGATACCCGATAGGGTCCCACTCGAAATAGGCGCTTGCGGGTGATCCCAGCCTGATCATCTGCGACGAGCTGGCATCGGCGCTGGATGTATCTATCCAGGCGCAGATGTCCCGAGGCCACTCCGGAGTGCAGCCAGCAGACCCCCGTTCTCAAAAAAGTGAGCGACGACCACGAGGTGGCCTGTCTGAGGCTGCGCTGAGAGATATCAAGAGGGAGGAAGCGTGAACGTCATCGATGCGATCATGTCAAGACGGTCTATCCGGGCGTTCAAGCCCGAGCCGCCGACCGAGGACGAGCTGATGAAGATCCTCGCGGCGGCCAATCAGTCCCCCTCTTGGGCGGACACGCAACCGTGGGAAGTGTTCGCTGCCGGTGGTGCGGCGCTTGCCCGCATCAGGGAGCGGTTCCTCGCCAATTACGAGAACGGCGTGCCCCTGGGAAACGATGTGCCGCGGCCCTGTGAATGGCCTCCCGGACCGAAACAGCGCATGCTGAACTTCATCGAGGCCCGGTGTGCGGCTTTGGGCGTGATACCCGGGGACGAGGCCGAGCGAGAGGCCAGCATGCGGCGCAACCTCGAGTTCTTCGGAGCCCCGGTGGTGGTGTATCTCTGCCTCCACAAAGACCTGACGCCTTGGTCGTATTTCGACCTGGGACTGTTCGCTCAGAGCCTGATGCTCGCGGGTATGGAGTACTCTATGGGATCGGTGGTCGCCGTCAATCTGGTCGCCTATCCGGACATAATCCGACAAGAACTAGAGATACCGGACGAGTACACGGTCATGATCGGGATCGCGCTTGGCTATGAGGATCCCGAGGACAATGCCAATCAGGTCCGCAGCATCCGCCGTCCTGTTGAAGACGCGGTAGTCATCAAGGGACTGTGAGGGCCGCTGCCTACCAAGGAGGAGAAGCGTGATGATAGATTCAGGCACTTACAGTAACCATATAGTCACAAGGTATCTGGCCGACACGACCAAGTTCGAGGGTACCAGTATGTCGCCGGTCACATATATCGATTCGGAGTTCGTCCCGGGATCGTTCTACGCGGAATCTGTTTGGTTCAACGAAGCCTCCGAAAGCTCTCCCCCTGAGCACAGCCACGATGATTTCGATGAGATGCTCATGTTCTTCGGATCTGATCCCAAGCGGCCGCACGACTTGTGCGGCGAGGTGGAACTGTGGATCGGGGGTGAGAAGTACGTCATCACCGAGAGTTGTATGGTCTTTGTTCCAAGAGGGGTCCGGCACTGCCCGATGTACTTCCGCAGAGTCGATCGCCCCATACTGCACTTGAGCGCCGGGCCATCCCCGAACTATAGGAGAGACGGTATCGAATGACAGCCCTCTACGGGGCTGCGAAGCTGGGGATCAGCCCCGTGGGTATCTTGACTAGCTATCTACTGCGCGCAAGAAGCGGAGAAGAGAAGAGGGATGTGGGGCATCGGCATCCTACTGCTGGTGTGGATGCTCATGGCGTTCATGGTGGGTTGTGGCGAGGATGAAGCCACCACCACCGTGAGCTCGTTCCCGACCTCTCCGAGAGTGTGGTCGAGGATCCGGACGCCCTCACCATCACCATCAGACTCAACGAAGGCGTCATGTTCCACGACGGCACCGAGCTGACATCCGCGGTAGCCAAGTGGAATTACGACTTGGCGGCGCCGACCGGCAAGCTCCAGTTTGCGGGCGCCATCAAGGAGTCTGAGATCGTTGACGACTATACCTACATGTTGCCTCTGAACTATTGGCACAATCAGCTGCTTCAGTCTCTCGCTTGGGTGCCAATAGTTCTCGCAGGAAGCCTACGAGAAGAACGGCGGGCAGGATTGGGCTTCTACGAATCTCGTAGGGACAGGGCCGTACATTCTCGAGGAGTTCAACCGCGATCAATCTCTCAAGTGGGTGAAGAACCCTAGTTGGTGGGGCGGAGATCCGCTGTTGGATGTGATCGAGGTGACCATCGTGGTTGATGCCATAACGGCGTCGGTGATGATGCAGGCCGGCCAGGCCGATGTCTGGCAGCCGGCCGACGCCCAGGCCCTGGCCGAGATGGTGGACAAGGGCTTCATGACGCAGTCGGGCTGGGCCGGATTCCAGTACCATCTCATGCCGAACACCAAGGATGCCGCTTCCGTGACTGCGGATCAGAAGGTCCTGCCCACATCGTGATCCAGGAGTACGTGCACACGGAGTATCCGATCGAGGCCGGCTTTGTAGGCTGGTCTTGGGGCACTACTTGGATGGAGCCGCACTAGTCTGAAGTAGAGCAACATACTCCAGGAAGACGGAGAGGCCGCCCTGGTTCCAGGGCGGCCTCTGACTTCTCTTGGTGGCCCGTACGGGATTTGAACCCGTGATCTCCGCCTTGAGAGGGCGATATCCTAACCGCTAGACGAACGGGCCGGTCTTGGCGCGATTGATGTGAACATCTGCGCGCGGATGCGTACTCTACCCGCGGATGCCTGCGGCGTCAACCCACGGTGATCACGGCGTAGCCAGGCAGAGCGCAGCTGTGAGACGGGTCAGCGTGACCTCGCGCCCGAGCAGGGCCACCGATTCGAAGAGAGGCGGAGAGACGGTGGATCCAGCTATCGCTACCCGAGCGATTTGAAACACCACCTTGGGCCTCACTCCCAGACTCTCGGGGATGCTGCGGAGAGCCGCTTCGATGGCTTCTGACGTCCATGACTCAAGTGAAGCCAGGGCCTGGCGAACGGCCTCCAGGGCAGCCCCGGCGCCTTCTTTGGCAAGGACTTGGTCGCGCGCCTCCGGGTCGATATCCAGCCTGTCGACGAACAGGAATCGTACCGCGGGCACCACTTCAGTCAGAAGCTTGATGCGCTCTTTGATCAAGGAAGCAAGAGCCAGATACCAATCGTGCCGAGCTGCCAGATCACCGGCCGGTGCCAATCCGGCGGCTTCAATCCACAGGAAGGCTTGCGCGGCGAAGTCCTCCGAGTCGAGAGCGCGCAGGTAGGCTCCGTTCATCCAGTCAAGCTTCTCGAAATCGAAGACCGCCGGATTCCTGGAGATGCGTTCGAGCGAGAACTGCATCTTCAGCACATCCGGCGGTACGATCGTGGTCTCCCCGTCGAGCGACCATCCGAGCAAGGCCAGGTGGTTGAGGAGTGCCTCCGGCAGATATCCCGCGTCGCGAAAAGCTTCCACCGAGGTCGCGCCGTGGCGTTTGGAGAGCTTCTTGCCGTCTGCTCCCCATATCATGGGGAGGTGGGCGAACAGCGGGACGGGTTGGCCAAGAGCCTCAAAGATCAGGATCTGGCGCGGGGTGTTCGATAGATGGTCGTCACCCCGGATCACATGGGTGATCTGCATGGTGGCGTCATCGACCACCGTGGCGAAGTTGTAGGCGGGAGAACCGTCACTGCGCACGAGGACAAGGTCATCCATGGTGCCGGCCGGGAAGACCGTCTCGCCCCGGACAGCGTCCTTGACCACGATGTCGCCTCTGTTCTCGGGCGCTGCCAAGCGCCAGACCCGTGGTTCTCCGGCGGCCAGACGTGCGGCGACAACCGCCGGATCGAGCCTCCTACAGGTCCGGTCGTAGCCGAAAACACCATCGCCGGCGCGAGCCAAGTCCCGCTTGGCTGCGAGCTCATCCGCCGAGCAGAAACAAGGGTAGGCCGTACCGTTAGCCCTCATGCGTTCCAGAGCTCTTGCGTAATGATCTTGGCGTTCTGTTTGGAAATAGGGCCCGAAAGGACCACCTACTCCCGGACCCTCATCCCAGTCAAGGCCGAGCCACTCAAGTGACCGGAGGATCTGCGCTGTGTTCTCAGGGGTGGACCGACCGGGGTCGGTGTCGTCGATGCGCAGGACTAATGTGCCACCGTTGCGGCGGGCGAAAGCCCAGTTGTAGATGGCGGTACGCGCACCACCGACGTGTAGTGCGCCCGTCGGGCTTGGAGCGAAGCGCACTCGGACCGGGTCAGACATGGGGGTCCTCTCTGAGCGATTGTAGTGCCAACTATACCGTCACCCGCTCGACCGTGGGTGCACAATCGTGTAGAATCCGGTGCACGCGCCCGTAGCTTAGCTGGTAGAGCAGGGGACTCTTAATCCCAAGGTCGAAGGTTCGAATCCTTCCGGGCGCATGTGACCGTACGGTGGCCTACGCAAGGTCCTCGGAGGGTACCGTACGGCACTCATCCACCCGCCCGGCGTTTCTCTAATGCGAGTTCATGGCACGGGCGATGGCTTCGATCCGCTCCCCGTATCCCACGCCGGGCACGGCCCAGCGTCCGTCCAGATCGGCAAGGACCGACGCGACACCCCGGGGAAAGACGCAGTCGAAACGCGGATCGACGGTCGTGTCGGCCCAATACACTGGGCTGGTCTCATACACATAGGCCACCATGTGGGCGGCGTGGGCCATTACTCCGGCCTCGGCCGTGGGGAATGAGAAGCCCGATTCTTGATGGCCTGTGGCGCCGATACCGGCGTAGTTGTTCTGATCGGGCCGTACGTCTCCGCCGTAGGAGCCATTGCCGGTCTCGTGCATCATCTGTGCCCAGAGTAAGTCCGCCCTCAACCCTGTTTCCTCAGCGTAGCGCACGTAGTAGTCGGCCAACACCGATGTGGGCACTGTGAAGCGAGGCGAGGGGCAGGTGGCAAGAAGGAAGGAAGCCAGTCTATCGGCATCTCCATCCCAAGAGCCCTGAAGCGGTGTCTGTCCGTCTGTGAGGATGATCTGGGTGGCGTTGTCGCTCCCTGTTCCCACGGACGGAGCGCCGGCTGGTGTCTCGATGGAAGCCGTGCCGACTGCAGTCAATTCGGTCTGAGGAGGTTTCTCGGGGGGCGTCGTGGTCGATCGGTCTGCCGCCGTGACGCCTTGCATACGGCCCTGCTCGGCCATGATCCTCTCATGCTGTGACCACGTAGACCGGGTTGTGGCGACGACCGGGATCGTCCGGCCGGTGATCGCGGACGCAGCATTCGCGGAAGGGGCGGGACCTGATGAGGCTTCTCCCCCGCATCCAGAGAGAAGAGCGGAGATGAGCAAGAACGCCACCAGGATCGCCGGTACCAAGCTCGATGCCCGGCGGCGGTCGA